>Ga0208823_1000048_pt1 | contig 100262 bp, 96 predicted proteins | sample AD_UKC075_MetaG_FD_184440 | JGI IMG/M metagenome (GOLD analysis project Ga0208823, IMG submission 184440) | Active sludge microbial communities of municipal wastewater-treating anaerobic digesters from USA - AD_UKC075_MetaG (SPAdes) (version 2) | ecosystem: Engineered > Bioreactor > Anaerobic >...
AGGCTTCAGTTTTTTCAAATATACCGGCAGAAGAAGATTTGAAAGAGACTTCAGAAGCTCAATTTACAGAAGAAATAAAAGAGTTGGCTGAGAGTTTAAATTCTGTTATAGAGATTTATGAATATGTACTGCGATAAGTGCGATTATGGAGTTGGTTAACTCGTTGTATTATTACAAAGATAAAGTTGCCGATGAAAGCAAGAACAGTGCACTGTTAAAAGTAGCTATTGAGAATATGATAATAATGCTGGCACCTTTCATTCCTCATGCAACGGAAGAATTGTGGAGAATAATAGGTAAAGAAGGCAGTGTACATGATCAGAGTTGGCCGAAGTATGATCCCGATGCACTTATAAAAGACGAAATAGAAATTGTTGTTCAGATTAACGGAAAGGTAAGGGATAAGCTTGTTATTCCGTCAAACCTGACAAAAGAACAGGTGGAAGAGCAGGCATTAAAGTGTGAAAAGATCGTGGCTGAAACCCAGGGCAAAAATGTGGTTAAGGTTATTTCAGTACCCGGTAAGCTTGTAAATATCGTAGTGAAGTAAGAAGGAATAACTGTTTGATTGGTTAATCCCAGAAATTTTCGGACATATTAATAACGTCATCGTTAGAGAATTCTTTGGTAATATCAATAGTAGGGGTGGGAGACGGAATGCTCTTTTCATCGGTATCCCGGAAATTTTCGGATTTATTAATAACGTCATCGTCAGAGAATTCTTTGGTAATATCAATAGTAGGGGTGGGAGACGGAATGCTCTTTTCGTCGGTATCCCGGAAATTTTCGGATTTATTAACAACGTCATCGTCAGAGAATTCTTTGGTAATATCAATAGTAGGGGTGGGAGACGGTATAGTCTTTTCGTCGGTATCCCAGAAATTTTCGGATTTATTAATAACGTCATCGTCAGAGAATTCTTTAGTAATATCTACATTGTCAGAGGAATCTAAGTCAGCTTTATACTTGCATGATACAATCAACAATACAACTATTAATAGAATTGGAAATATAGAGAACTTCATGAACTTATCCTCCTTTATTATTGCTGATTAGCAATATCTTAATTACATTAATATTATATACTGCTTATAAGTGAAATGCAATTTTTATTTACATATTATAACTGAAGAGTTGCAATAGTGTTGAAATAGTAAAAACTTATTTGAGCGACTTCTTTATTTCTGAATAATGATTATTTCTTATTTCCAAAGAATTGCTAAAATTTTACCAAAAAATCTATTGTATATTATAATTTTATGGTATATTCCTTGTGTAGATTATATTATTATGCAAGTCTCATAAATGGAATGATGAATATGTGATTCCAGGAGGTCACATAGAGTTAGGAGAAAAAATGGAAGAAGCTTTAGAAAGAGAAATATTAGAGGAAGATGGACTTTAGATGCGTTAATTTGACTTTCTGCATATGGCAGATTATAATGATGGAGGAAAGACGGCAAATGTAACTCATGCCTATATGAGACTATAAAAAAATTGGAGGGATTTGTATGATAGGTGCACTTATATCAGCCATATTACAACTTACTTTAGCTCTAGTTTTAGCTTTGATTTTTTACTTTATTTCGCGAAGAAAAGAGGGTGGTTTTTTTAACTGGCTTGGACTATATTTACCTAAAGATAAAAAATGGATTAAAAGTACTATTATTGTTTTTTTAGTATCACTGCTTGTAATGAGTGGGCCACAATTATTGTTTGAAAGAACAGGACATTTAACTCCTGAGATTCTTTATGATGAAAATATAAGAGGAAAAGATGTAGGAGATGATGTTAAAGATAAAATGATTGCCGGTCTTTATGATGAAAATATAAGAGGAAAAGGCTTAGGAATTAGTACTTTAATATTAATACTTTTAAAAGCAGTGATTCAAACATCATTATCGGAAGAGATATTATTCAGGGGCCTTATTGGAAAGAGACTTGCCAATAAGTTTGGATATTTAACAGGAAATATTATACAGGCTATATTATTTGGATTGCCTCATGGGTTGCCATTTATAATAATTTATAAATATTATTTAGTGGGAATAACTTTTATTATAACTTCTGGAATAGTAGGTTATTTACTATTCTGGTTGAATGAAAAGAATGCAGATGGTAGTTTAATTCCAGGTACATTGATTCATATCATATCAAATACTTCTGCACTTATATCAAGTGCAATTAGTTAAATAGATGAGATTTATAGTAGAGGAATAGGTACAGAACTTATAAAAAAACCATCTGGATATACATAGGTAAAGGGGAAAAAATATGCTACATGAAATGAGATTATTTGAAGAACCTTTTGAGTTAATTAAAGCTGGTAAAAAAATAATAGAAATCAGGTTAAATGACGAGAAAAGGCAGAAAGTAAGCATTGGTGATGAGATAGTTTTTTATAAATTGCCAGATTGTAAGGAATCCATAAAAGTTAAGGTTTTAGGATTATTACATTACTGCAGTTTTGAATTGTTGTATAAAGACATTCCCTTTTCTTATTTTGGCCGGGAAGAATATACAATGGAAGAGATGTTAGAAGGGACTTATAAAATATACACCAAAGAACAGGAAAGGAAATATGGGGTTTTGGGAATAAGAATTGAGCTTGTGGAACTTTAAAGAACATTGTTGTTTCAATAAGATATGAATAAATAGGAGTCAACTCATAACAATTAGGAGAGTGTGCATTAGTGGAGTATATCTTGAAAGTGATTGGTCCATTTAAAATTTGTGGAGAAAATAATTTATTCCAGTCACCTCATGCTGATCTATATGGTATCTATATAAAGACTATAAAAGTTAAAGATAAATTTATAATTAGTTATATAGGTGAGACAGGACAATCATTTAAAAAAAGAATAAAAGAACATTTAATACAGACAATGGGTGGTAACTACAGAGTTCCTGATCCTGATGATTTAAATGCCGGTAAGTTAAATATATTGTGGAATGGATTATGGAGAAAAGGCCATCGAGATAGGATTAATGAGTTTATCGATAATTATGAGCTGCTTGCTCCTAAAATTAAAGAATATATTATGATGTTAAACATTTTTCTAATTCCTATGGATCTTGACACTAGAAAAAGAAGGCTTATTGAAGGCTATTTAGCAAAATATGTTCGCAGCCAACCTAATAAAATCAGTTGGTTATTGGCTGATGATATTCGTTATATAACCCAAAAAAAGAAAGATGAACAGTCTTTTACATTTAAATTTATAAGTTCTGAAAAAATTTTAGGATTACCGGAAAAAATTGAAGTTAATTAATTATTTATTTATTTGGGTTGTTTTTTTGTACTCGAAAAAACACCCCCCAGGACATAAACTATTAAAACCAACAATATTGTGGATAATGTTGGTGGGTTATTGTTATATATTAGAAGGAATTTATAATTTCATCAAGAATATGATAAAAAAGGTAAAGATTACGTTTCAGGCATATAATATTAGATTTGGTAATAAACATCAATAATATGTAGCTGAGTAGATATAGAAAGGGGAAAGACTTGATGTTAATAAAACATGAGTATCCAATTTTAGAAAGAGATACAGAAAAAACAGCAGTTATCATGCCTGATAGAAAGAATTTATATAAGTTTCCATTAAAATGTGTATTTGCTTTTTTAGGTAGTACCATAGGTCAATACGCCGAAGCCAATAATGCAGAAAAAATCGGTGAGTCCTGCAAGAGAAATCCATTTAAATCAAGAAGCAATAAGAGCTATAAAGAAAGCTGCTGAAATTTTTGGTATAGAGTATGAAGAGTGTAAAACCTGGACAACAGATGGATTTTATCGGAAAACTAAAGAAATGGTAATGTATAGAAAGGAAGAGGGTTGTAAAGTAGTAGAAATGGAATGTTCAGCACTAACAGCCAGTGCTAGTTTCAGGGATGCAATATTCGGGTAAATATTGTTTGCAGGAGATACACTGGCAAATCCTGTCAAACATGATGATCGTTCCTGGGGGATAGCTTCCCGTGAAATTGTCTTTGAACTTTCCCTGGAAGCAGTATACCAGGTCGGTAAGTAGTACATAGTGGGAGGGCCTATCACACATTAACGGAGGAAGTTTAATAAATAAGTACTCGATGAAAGGGGGTAAATATATGATTTTAGAAGAATTAAGGAAAATCGAAAAATTACATTTAGAGTTAAAAGATTTACACCCTTCATTAAGTAAATTATATCCTGTAGCCATTACTGAACCAATAGAAAATAATTTACATATATATGATCTTGCTCCTTCAGGTAATTATGAATATATTACTGAAGAAATAGCGGATTTTCCATTACCGGATAAAATACGGGCAGCTTTTCCACTTGAATTTTATGAATACAAAAAAAGTTGTTGTGTTGTATCTGAAGATATATTTGTAGAAGAAGATAGTTTTGTTACTTTTTTTCATGAATTTGTCCATTGTTATCAATTTGAGACATGTGAACAGAAAATAAGAAGTTCATTATATATTATTAAAGAATATGATAGCCCAATGTGGGAGATAAATCACCCTTTTCCTTATGAGGAAGATTTTTTTGTAAATGCTTTTGGCCAGATAGAGAATGCAGTTAAAATAAACGATCCTACAAAAATAGTTGGGTTTTCCAGAGTTTAAAATCCAGGTTAAAGCAGATTGATTATGAATATTTGATCTGGCAAATGTGGAAAGAGGGATTTGCAAGGTTTGTAGAAAATTGTATTCGTGAAAAATATCAATTAAATAAAAACACATATGGGAGCCAATTACCTTATAATAGAATTTCGTTATATTACTTAGGAGATTTGTTAATTTCACACTTAAATAAAAGGAGTAAAAGAGTTGTAGAAGATATAGAAGAGTTATATAAAGTATTATATGAATTTAAATATGTAGGCACTATTTAGGAAGTGTTATTAATACCTTCAGACCATATAAAAAGCTTGATGAAAGTTGGGTTTACCCGGAGATGATTCAGTGGGAAAGGATAGGAATTACAAATGTGAGGTGTTATAAAAAGTGAGGACACTCTGGGGAGGGGGGTGAAAAATTCTTTTTGAGAGTCTGATTGATCTGGATAAGCCTGTTTTGAAATTTAAAAAAGAGGGAGATATCCTATATATTATTTCAGAGAAAAAAATCCTCAAGGTGGATGTAAATACAGGTGATATCATACAAAGTAAAGATGTCTTTCTCAAAAACAGTAAAACAAGAGATTTGCTTATCGATAAGGAAATAATATATGCCCGAGATTTTTATAAATTACATAAAATTGATAAGGAAAACCTGGAGATCATTAAAACATGGGAACTGGGATCTGATTTGAGTTCTGATATATGTGCTCTTGGCCAGGATGAGAATAATGTATATGTTGCCATAAGAAATGGTGATTTTGCGGTAATTAATAAATCTACCGGTGAAGTAAAGAAGTATCCAATATCAGAAAGCAGTATGTGGGACATGATAATTAGTGATTATATTTATGCCGGCAATGTTGATGGAGATTTAATTGTAATTGACAGGATTGATTTTAATGTTATCTGTAAGAAAAAGATACACAGGAAGAATTTTAAAAGTTTACTATTGATAGGAGATGAAATATTTACTGCATCACAGGATTTTTCTATGTCCAGGATTAATAGAAATACATATGAAATTATTGGTACCCGTAAAAACTGCCATAAAAAAATGTTTTATCTGGTTGGATACTGGAAGAATTATATAATCACCATGAGCCCGCCCTGTGGTGAAATGAAATTCTGGGATATGTTAGATCTATCATTATATAAGACTATTTATCGTGCCAGTTGGGATTCTTTTATCGAAGGAGATATTTTATACGAAAAAGAGGGAAATAGCATAGTCAGGTCTGAATTAAAAGATTTAATAGAATATGATAACAGTGGGTGAGATACAAAATGAGTTATATAACAGAGATTGCTGAATTTATACCTGGCAATGAACAGGAAAGACAGGATAAAAAGATAATTCTTGACTTCATAGAGCAATATTCTCACAAGGTATTGTTTAGAGAGAATGAAATTGCTCATATAACCAGTTCTGGTTTCATAATGAATGAATCACTGGATAAAGTATTGATGGTTCATCACAACATTTATGACACATGGGCCTGGACTGGTGGCCATGCGGATGGAGATGAGGATTTACTCCAGGTTGCCATTAATGAAGCCAAGGAAGAAACCGGTATAAAATATGTGGTTCCCTTTACAGAAAAGATTCTATCAATCGACATATTACCAGTGTATGGTCATATGAGAAAAGGGAAGTACGTTAATGCCCACCTACATCTTTCTGTTGCCTATGTTCTTATTACAGGTGAAAATGAGACACTAAGAATAAATAAAAATGAGAATAGTGGAGTAAAGTGGATCCCAGCAGAAAAGATTACCGAAGATATTTTTGCTAAATATGATGCCTATTTATATAATAAGCTGATAAAAAGGGCCAGGGATATAAAAGCGGAGAAAAAATTATAGGAGGAGAAAATGTACGATATAGCGATTATTGGCGGGGGCCCGGCTGGAGCAACACTGGCCAGATTGATTGGTAATAAATATAAAGTCCTGCTTCTTGAAAGGCGAACTTTTCAGGAACCCTTATATTCAGGATTACAGAAATGCTGTGGTGGCTTAATAGCTCCTGATGCCCAAAAAATGCTGGCCTCTTTTGGATTAGGCTTACCTAAATCTGTTATTTTAAGTCCACAAATGTTTTCTGTAAGGACCATAGATAATGATAATTTAATTGAAAGGTATTATCAACGGCACTATGTTAATATAGATAGGGAAGAGTTTGATAAATGGCTTGAATCCTTAGTTCCTCCAACAGTTGATATCATAAATGGGAGTATTTACAAATCACATGAAGTTCACAAGGATTTTGTAAAAATAAAGTTTTCAAAAGGAAATACAAATTACGAAGAAAAGGCTAAAATCCTTGTAGGTGCTGATGGAGCTTTTTCAAAAGTCAGGAGAAACTCCTTTCCAGATAAGAAGGCCCCCAGGAAATATATTGCTATTCAGGAATGGTTTGAGAATTCACAGAATGTAAACTATTATGGTGCCATATTTGACAATGAAATAACAGATTTTTATTCCTGGATAATTCCTAAAGAAAATATTCTTATTGTTGGTTCTGCATTATTCCCTGATAGGGATGCACATAAGAAATTTGATTTATTGAAAGAAAAGTTAAAAGACTATGGATTTGAACTTAAGAATAGTATCAGAAAAAACAGTGCTTATTTGTTAAGGCCTCAGGCTACAAACCAAATTCAGATAGGTGGTGGCCGCATAGCTTTAATAGGAGAAGCAGCTGGTTTTATCAGTCCGAGCTCAGCAGAAGGGCTAAGTTATGCCTTTAAAAGTGCATTAGCCCTTTCTGATGCTCTTTCTCAAGGCTTTGAATCCTGGCAGGATTTTTACAGGAAAAATACAGCCGATTTACGGAGAAATATTATATTGAAAAATTTAAAATCACCATTTATGTATAATAGGATATTAAGGAAAATTGTTATGAAATCAGGATTATTAAGTATTGATATGAACCTGAATTAATAAAGAGGGATTTCTTTTTTTTCGGAGGCACCAGGAAAATGGATAAAGAACACAAGGCATCTTAAAAAAGTATTAAAAGGATCTATAAAAAAACATTTAAAGTAGTAAGATTACATGAACAGGATCATAACAGATGTTCTTAATAAAGGAGGCATGAAATAAAAATGTTTAAGATTAGGAATGAAAAAGAAACGGATTATAGAAGAGTAGAAGAAATTACTAGAAAAGCTTTTTGGAATTTATATGCTCCTGGATGTGATGAGCATTATCTTGTTCATATCATGCGAACTCATAAAGATTTTATACCGGAACTGGATTTTGTGATTGAAGTTGATGGTCAAGTCATCGGTAATATTATGTATACGAAGGCCAAGTTAATTGATGAATCCGGGGTGGAAAAAGAGATTCTTTCTTTCGGTCCGGTTAGCATTTTGCCGGAATACCAGAGAAGGGGGTATGGGAAGAAGTTAATAGAATATTCTTTTGAAAAAGCAGCAGCCCTTGGTTATGACGTGATTGTAATATTTGGGAACCCAGGTAATTATGTAAGCCTTGGGTTTAAGAGCTGTAAAAAGTATAATGTATGTCTTGAGAACGGGATATATCCTACAGCAATGCTGGTAAAAGAACTAAAACCCGGTACCCTGGACGGAAGGAAATGGGTCTATCTAAGTCCTGATTTTGATATAGACCAAAAAGAAGCAGAGCGCTTTGATGAGGGTTTCGAACCTTGTGAGAAGAAATACCAGCCAAGCCAGGAAGAGTTTTATATATACAGCCATTCTGTTGTACGGTAAGCTTCCATGCGAGGAGGGATATATTTTGATCTACAGATGCGGGAGCATTGAGGAAAGCCTGGAAAATAAAGAAATACTACAAGAGCTATCAAAGTATTTGATCAAGCAACGGGTTCAGGATATGCCGGAGGATACGGAAAAAATCTGGCACATCAACGAGTATCATTTGCCGAAAGATATTGTTGAGACAGTATGCTCCCGGTTGCAAAAGTTGATAAAGAAAAGCTGGTATATACATGCTTTAATGAACAGGAAGATGTGATGTATGTAGTTTTGAGGGATAAATACTTTAAGTTGCCGGTCCAGAAAGAAGAGTCGTGGGAAGAGATGATTGAATACGGGCTCTTATTTTAAACCTGTCTGGAGGCAGGATGTGAATCAAGAATGTTACGTTTAGCGCTGGAAATTGTAAAGCCGATGGGAATAGAGTGGGTTCTATTAATATGTGATAAGGAAAATATCGGCTCTGCGAAAACAATAATTAAATATGGCGGAGTATTAGAATCAGAAGATATAGATGAGGGAGTCCTGATTCAAAGATACTGGATTGATTTGAGTAAAAAGGGGAGGAGAAAACTGTAGTGTATAATGAAAATGCTGCATGGAAGGAGTTACAGTCCTGTTTACCTTCAAGGAACCGTATTACGGATGAAATTAAGCCCAACGAAAAATATAGAAAAATAAACGGTATGGAAATTCACATAGATGAGTATGAAAGGGATTCAAACATTACCTTTGTAATATTACATGGTGTTGGTGGAAATGGGAGACTGCTTTCTTTTTTAGCAGTACCACTGGCGCGGGCCGGTTATAATGTTATTTGTCCTGACCTCCCGGGTTACGGATATAGCAGGTGTGATAAAAGAGTAACTTATACGGACTGGATTGAAACAGGGGCAGGGATAGTAGCGGATGAACTAACTAAATCAAGGAAGGTATTCCTGGTTGGATTAAGTGCCGGCGGGATGTTGGCTTATAATGTAGCCTGCCTTCAGCAGGATGTTTCTGGCTTGATTGTTAGTAACCTGCTGGATAACCGGGATGAGGAAGTACGGATATATTCGGCTAAAAACAAATTCCAGGGGAAATACGGAATAAGGCTGGCCGGTTTATTGCCTTCTTTTTTGAGGAGATTTAAAATTCCAATTAAAATGGTAACAAATATGAATGCACTGGTAAATGATAAAGAGGTTCTCGAGGTACTATTAAAAGATAAACGTGGTGCTGGAAGCAGTGTCAGTCTTGAGTTTTTAATATCGATGATGAATAGTTCTCCCTTGATTGAACCGGAAGGCTTTGAAAGACCTCCTGTATTAATGGTCCATCCTGGTAATGATTTGTGGACCCCACTACATATCAGTGAAAAGTTTTTTGACAGGATAGCATCAGATAAAAGAAAAGTTATCCTGGAAGGAGCAGGCCATTTTCCAGTGGAAGAAGAGGCATTATTGCAAATGGAAGAAACAATTTTGAGTTTTATAAAAAATGAAGCCAATTGGTAAGGAAAAACAAGGAGGAAAGATAAAAAGGGAGGTCATGAAATGAAAAAATTCTGGGATAGGATACTTAAAGATGCTTTATTACTTTATTGTGGTATTTATACCTTTACGACAATACTTAATAGTATTTTATACCCTTGCAAAAGGTATATATGAAGACCCAAACGGAAACTGGCATGAAATAGACCGTGCTTTTGTTGTACTTATTGGAGTACTTGTCTATGAACTTTTAATCCACTTTAATGTCAAAAATAGGATTTTAAGCTCTTTCTTTGCTTATATTCCAACTCTTTTGCTGGTTCTTGGCTATGTATGGCTTTCTGGATTCCGTGAACCATTAGCAGAAGGTGCCTACCTGGATATTTTTATTAATTTTACTATGCTGTTCTTGCTCGTTTCTTTAATATACAATCTTAGTGATATTGCAAGTAGAAAAAAGAAGGATAAAGAGGTTAGTATTTAAGTTGGTAAAATCATGTTATTGTTTTGATTTTAAATATGGCTTGCCCAAAGAATTGGAAAATGAAAAATTTGATTACATAGTTTCCTCTTATGCTATCCACCATATTACTGATGCTGAAAAAATAGATCTTATTAAGAAACTGAAAAATAAGCAGAATATGGATGGAAAGATAATTATTGCTGATGTGGCCTTTGAAAATAGGCAGTTACTTAAGGAATGCAAGCTGGATGCAGGAGAATTCTGGGATGATGATGAACATTATATTATATTTGAGATTTTTAAAGATGATTTAGAAAGAATAAATACAGAAGCAAAATATACGCAACTTTCTCCCTGTGCCAATGTATTGCAATTGAGAATAAATAGACAGAAATGAAGAAGAAAAAGGAGTTTTGAAATGGAATTTAAATATTGTACTATCTGTGGTGAAAAGTTAATAGGCAAGGAAATTAGTGACGAAGGCATTTTGCCCTATTGTCAGTCCTGTCAACGGCCCTATTTTAGTATATTCAATGTTTCTGTACTGGTGGCAGTTATGAAGGATGATAAGGTCCTTTTAATAAAACAAAATTACGTTTCCCAAAATAATTGGGTATTGGTGGCCGGTTATATCCAGAAAGGAGAAACGGCAGAAGAAACTGTATTTCGGGAAGTGGAGGAAGAGACAGGTCTGAAGGCCAGAGAGTGTAAATATATCGAAAGTTATTTTCACGTAAAGAATGAGATGTTGATGTTGGGATTCCTGGTATCTGTAGATGATGATAGGTGTGTTCCAGGTAAAGAGGTGGATGAGATTAACTGGTTTAATATCAATGAGGCAGTAGATTTAATCAGGGAAGGGAGTACTGCTCAGAAACATATTATGAATGTGAGAAAGTATTTGGGTCTTGATAAAAGTTAATACTGGTTTTGCTAAAATGAATTAAGGAGAAAAATTATGGCTTCCTGTATAAGCATTACAGGGAAAAATATCGATGATTATATCAAAGACCATCTGGTCCTGCTTTTTTCCCTGCGAAAATCCAGAATAAAAGCCAAAAAGCTGGCAATTATGGAGGCATATTTTGCTTTATATCCAGTTGGCGGAATATTCATAAAAAATGGACCTCTGGGTAATTTAAAAGGTGTTTTTTCTTTTTTAATTCCCGAAGAGAATATGGCTCAGGCCTTAAGTATTTTACCTACTATAGGCTATTGTAATAAGTTTTACTTGCTGGATTTTCAGACAAATACTCCAGAAAATAATTCAGATCTTAAAAATGTAAGTGAAAGGGATTTAGTATGGAAGGGTAAGGCCTTCAGAATAAGTAATTTTTATTTCCAGGATAAAGGAATCTATGAGAAACAATCTGTAGATAATCGAAAATTTATTATCCTGCAGAACAATAAAGAAAAAGTAGTTTATGGTTATCGTGGGGATGGAAGTGAAATGGGACGGAGGGCTTTACCAGTGGAAGATGCCAGATGTATGGTTAATTTATCAATGCCTGGCAGAGCAGAGAGATTATTAGATCCCTTTGCCGGAGGGGGAGGAATAGTTTATTCAGCAAAATATATTAATAAAAAGATAAAGGTCTTCAGTGTAGATATTGACCCAGTGGTGGCTCCTGGCCTAGAGTTTTATGGTTCTAATCATTTTACAGGTGATTCTTCCAGGGTAAGATTCCCAGCAGCTTTTTTTGATTCTCTTGTTACAGAAGTTCCTTTTTCCAGTAATGCTACTGTTAATATTATAAAGGCAATTAATAATCTAAAAGGTTCATTGAAAAAAGATGGCCGGATAGTATTAATGTCCAGCATGAATCAGGCGACAGTTCTGAAGAAAGCTATAGGGGATATCGGTTTTTATCCATATATTAGCCAGAAAGTTAATCGAAAGGGTACAGATGTTGCCATAATGGGTTGGATAAAGTCTTATGATAAATACAAGAAGTTACAGGCAATTAGTAGTACTGTAAAATCTATATCATAGAAAAATGAAGGGGTTTATAGAATAGTTTTTTCTTTTATTAGAAACATATGAAAATAAAATTATTTATATTTAATTAATTGGGGGAAAGAAGTATGGCTCAATATACAGTGATAACAGGTGATTTTATAGGTTCCAGAAAATATGAGAATTTTAATAAAATACTCAAAGATAAGCTTAGAAAAATTGAATATCCGGAGAATATGCTAACCCCTTTCAGTCTTTCCCGGGGTGATGAGATCCAGGCTATCTTTCAAGGGAAATTGAACTTTCCAGCTTTTATTAGACAGGTCAGGTATATATTTAGACCAATGGAAATACGCTTTGGTATTGGTTTTGGAAAGATTAATGATATAAATGATATAAAAAACATTAGTGATTCCTGGACTTTAAATGGCCCGGCCTTTCATTATGCCAGAGAATCACTGGAACTATTGGAAAATAGTAAAAAATTTAAAACCAGTTTCATGAGTAATAATCAAATAGATGAAGCCATAAATACAATTTTATTTTTAATTGATACAATACAGGCAAATTGGACAGAAGCCCAATGGGAGGCTATCTATTATTATGAAAAATTGGGTACATACAAAAAGGCTGCTGAAGTATTAAATATTGCTTCCCAGAATGTAGGTAAAAGGTGTAATGCTGCCAGGTGGAGGGAAATAGACTATGCAGAGAAGAGTATAATTAACCTGGTGGAGAATTTTATTCTTTAAAAGGAGTTGAAGTAAATGACCATGGGTGGCAGTTTTGATCTGGCCAACTGGTTGTGGCTTACTATTATTGCTCATTTACTAAGTGATTTTGTCTTCCAGACTGGTAAGATGGTGGAATGGAAAAAAGAGAAGAAAATGAGAGGCTATATACTTCACTTTTTAATTGTCTTCTTTGTCACTTTCTTATTAACAGGATTTTTTTTGAAAGAATTTGGGTTTAGCTTAAGGAAGTTTCATTATTCAAGAACAATTAATAACCTTTTATATAATTTAGCCTATACCTCTACCATAGCCTTTCTACATATTATAATAGACCTGATCAAAGAAATTTTCGCCAATAAATCTCCTAAAAGTGACCTTATTATGTTTTTTATTGATCAGCTTATCCACCTTGGAATCATATATATAGCATGGAAAATTGTTGTCAGCAGATATCTTGAAACAATTAATATTAATACCTGGTCATATCATGAAGGTTTAAAGAATGAGAAATCCCTATTATTTATTATAGTATATTTAGTTGTCTTATTTGTTGCTGCAGTTTTGCTGGAAAAGGTATTAAAAATGCTGAATATTGAAAGGACAGATGAAAAAGAAACCAATATTAGCCGCTATATCGGAATTATTGAAAGGGCCTTAATAGTTACTTTGGTGAGTTTTGGCCATGTTTCTTCTATAGGTATTATCTTTACGGCAAAATCCCTGGCCAGGTATAGGGAATTAAGGGATGATAAGTTTGTGGAATACTATCTTCTGGGTACCCTGGCCAGTCTCTTAATTGCTTTAGTGGGAGGTTTGTTTATTAGCCATTATGTATTTTCACAAAGCCTATAAGAGGGTGAAATTTAAAAATAACCCAACAAAGGGTGAAATATATGAAAACACCATCTGATGGGTTGTTAAAAAGTGGCAGCATCTGGCTGCTTTTTTTTTAAGAATGCTTTTTAGTAAAAAAGTTTAAAAATAATAAAAATATTACTTGCATAATTACAAATAAAAATGTATAATTATAAATAATTAATAATATTTATTCAGTAGGAATATAAAATATCAAACCCAGGAGGTATTTAATATGGAGAAAATTAATAAGATTGTTCTGGCATATTCAGGAGGACTGGATACATCTGTTGCTATCAAATGGCTCAAAGAAAAATACGGTGCTGAAATAATTGCTTATTGTGCCAATGTGGGTCAGGATGATGTAGAGAGTTGGGACCTTATTGAAAGGAAAGGATATCAGACAGGTGCCAGTAAAGTTTACATTGATGATTTAAAAGAAGAGTTTGTCAATGAATATATATTCAAGGCAGTAAAAGCTGGTGTTAAGTATGAGGGCAAATATCCTTTAGCAACAGCCCTGTCCCGGCCATTAATCAGCAAAAAAATGGTTGACATAGCCCGGAAACATGGGGCAGATGCTGTAGCCCATGGTTGTACAGGAAAGGGTAATGATCAGGTTAGATTTGAAGTTTCCTTCAGGGCCCTTGATCCAGATCTAAAAATTATTGCTCCGGTAAGATTTTGGGAATTCAAGACCAGGAATGAAGAGATAGAATATGCAAAAGCAAATAATATACCGGTAACAGCCAGCAAAGAAAGCCCCTATAGCCTTGATAGTAATCTTTGGGGTATAGCAGTTGAATGTGGAGTATTGGAGGATCCCTGGTGTGAACCTCCGGCAGATGCTTATTTCTGGACTACTGCACCAGAAGAGGCCCCTGCTGAGCCGGAATATGTAACTATAACTTTTGAAAAGGGTATTCCGGTTATGATAGACGGTGTAGCCTATAAACCAGTTGAAATAATTGAAAAACTTAATAAAATAGGTGCAAAACATGGTGTAGGAAGAATAGACATGGTTGAAAACAGGCTGGTAGGTATAAAATCAAGAGAGATTTATGAGGCACCGGCAGCAGTAATAATCCAGGAAGCCCATCAACACCTGGAAGACTTAACTCTGGATCGAGAAACTCTCCATTTTAAATATGGAATTAGCCAAAAATACTCAGAACTTGTTTATTATGGGCTCTGGTATTCACCATTACGGGAGGCGCTGGATGCCTTTGTTGATGAAACACAGCAGGTTGTTTCAGGAGAAGTAAGGGTAAAATTATATAGAGGTACAGCAACTGTTGTGGGTAGGAGGTCACCCTATTCCCAGTATCAGTATAAGCTGGCTACTTATGATGAGGATGATTCCTTTGATCATAAGTCTGCAGAAGGTTTTATCAAGCTCTGGGGCTTACCTGTTCAGGTAAGTAATATAATCAAAAGAAATAATGGAATCTCGACAAAGAAGCAGGAAAACTAATTATGTTAGCTGCTATCTGCTGTAATGATTATATAATAAGAAAGGCTCATAAAGATGATGCCAACAGGATATATTATCTTGTTCAAAGGGCTTTCTCCTCTTATGGTAATAAGGGCTGTAGTCCAGTAGCAAGAGAAACTATTGATGATATTATTTTAGACCTGGAGGAGAATATTGTCCTGGTATTGGAATATAAGGAGATGATAGTTGGTTCCCTCCGTTTGATAGCTGATACAGATAGGGAATTTTATTTAAAACGCTTTTCCATTCATCCTGATTTTCAAAACCTGGGCTTTGGTACTTTCCTTTATTACAAGGCGGAAAGAATAGTGCAGGAGCAGGGTGGAAGGAAGATTTCTCTCCATTCATCCATTGAAGAGGAAAGACTGGTTAAATTTTATCAAAAACTAGGTTTTGAATGTCTGGATATAGATAATGAAAATGGCTATAAACGAGGTTACTGGCAGAAAAAGATTGCTGGAGTTGATGATTATGAAATTATGGGGTGGTAGATTCACAAAAGAGACAGATGACCTGGTCCATGCTTTTAATGCTTCCCTTGCCTTTGATCAACGCCTGTATCATTATGATATTATGGGCAGTATTGTCCATGTAGAAATGTTGGTTAAACAGGGTATCCTGGAAGCAGAGGAAGGGGATATAATAAAAAAGGGTTTGGAGACAATAGAAAAAGAGATTGAGCAGGGGATTCTAAGCTTTGATTCCACCTATGAGGATATCCATTCCTTTGTAGAAGGAAATTTAATTGCCAAAATTGGTCCGGTTGGAGGCAAATTGCACACAGGTAGGAGCAGAAATGATCAGGTAGCCCTTGATATAAGATTATATTTGCGGGATGAAATCAGGAATATTCAGGAATTATTGTTATATTTCATGCAGGATTTATTGGGTCTGGCAGAGAAATATAAAGATGTCTATTTGCCTGGTTATACCCATCTACAAAGGGCTCAGGTAATAACCCTGGCCCACCATCTTCTGGCTTATTATTTTAAATTAAAAAGGGATTATGAACGCTTGACAGATAATTTGAAAAGGGTCAATGTATTACCACTTGGTGCAGGGGCCCTTGCTGGTACCAGCTATCCTCTGGACCGGGAGTATGTAGCAGAAAGACTGGCTTTTGATGCGGTTAGTGAAAATTCCCTGGATGCAGTCAGTGATCGGGACTTTATCCTGGAGTTTCATTCAATAGCTGCTACAATCATTATGCATTTGAGCTCTTTCAGTGAAGAGTTAATTCTCTGGTCAAGTAATGAGTTTGATTTTATTGAACTGGATGATGCCTATTCTACAGGAAGCAGTATTATGCCACAGAAAAAGAATCCTGATATAGCAGAACTGGTAAGAGGAAAAACCGGCCGGATATATGGTAATATGCTGCAGTTGTTTACAACACTGAAGGGTTTACCCCTTGCCTATAATAAAGACATGCAGGAAGATAAAGAGGGTCTTTTTGATACAATTGATACCCTGAAGGCTATACTCCAGATTTATCCAGAAATGCTGAAAACAATGAAGGTGAAAAAAGAGAAGATGTACCAGGCCTGTCAGAAAGGCTTTTTAAATGCCACTGACCTGGCAGATTATCTTAGCAAAAAGGGCTTACCCTTTAGAAAGGCTCATGAGATTGTTGGCCAGGCAGTTCTTTATTGTCTGGAAAACCAGCTGGAATTGGAAGAACTGGATTATAAACAATATCAGGAGTTGTTTCCTGGCCAGAAGGAATTATTTACTGCTGATCTTAATAAATATCTGGCAATCAAATATACTGTGGAAAACAGAAAACTTACGGGGGGTACAGCTCCAGAAGAAACAGAAAGGATTATTGGCAAAGAAAATAAGTGGCTGGAGGATACTTTAGCTTAAGCTACTTGTGTTTTTTGCAGAATAATGATAGAATTACTAAAAATATTAGTTCTTGTGTGAGGTTGAGCCTAATGATAAAAATACGTGTTCCGGCTACTTCTGCAAACCTGGGGCCTGGATTTGACTGTCTGGGGATTGCCCTTAACTTATATAATTATTTTATTGTTGAGGAAATTGGAGTAGGGCTAGAGACTAATATAATAGAAGAATTCAGTGGGAGGATCCTGGACCTGGCTCTAGAAGATAATCTTTTTGTCCAGGCTATGAAAAAGGTCTTTGACTTAACAGGACAAAGGATTAAGGGAATCAGGATTACTGAAAAAATCAATATTCCCTTTGCCCGGGGCCTGGGTAGCAGTGCTTCTGCTGTAGTAGCTGGTCTTCATGCTGCCAATTATCTGACAGGAAACACAATAAAGGAAGAAGACTTGCTGGAATTGGCAGTAGCCATGGAAGGACATCCAGATAATGTAGTTCCTGCCTACAAGGGTGGTTTTGTAATAAATGTCCTTTCCAGTAATGGTTTATCCTACAAAAAATTAGAGCTTGATCAAGAGCTGAAGTTTATAGTCTTAATCCCGGATTTTGAATTAAAGACAAATGCAGGGAGAAAGGCTCTTCCTGAAATCCTTACTTATTCTGATGCTGTTTTTAATATCAGCCGGGCAGCCCTTTTGACTGCCTCTTTCTATGATAAAAATTATTCTAACCTTAGAACTGCTATGGAAGATAAGTTACATCAGGACTATCGCTCCAGGCTTATTCCAGGCTTTTATACAGTCCTGGATGCTGCCTATAATGCAGGGGCCCTTGGAGTAGCCCTCAGTGGGTCTGGACCAACTCTGATAGCTATTGCAGAGGAAAATCTGGATGAAATCGGGAGTTCCATGGTTAATGCCTTTAAAGAAAATGATATAAATAGCAGGTATCTGGTAACAAGAGTAGACAATGATGGATGTACTATTATTGATTAAAAATATATATCATTATTGATTATATATTATGTAAGATTTTGATTAATTTTTTTACATGCTAAATTTATAAAGGTATTGAGAAGTAAAAAAGCAGGGAAGGAAGATAGGAAATGATCAAAATCGGTCTCTTAGGTTTAGGTACTGTTGGTAGTGGGGTATATTCTATATTAGAAAAACATAAGGAGAATTTAAAGAGCAAGGTTGGTACAGAGTTACGGATAGAGAAAATACTGGTTAAAGATATTGATAAAAAAAGGGATATAGACTTTGATAAAGCTCTGTTAACAAATAATGTAGAGGATATTCTGGAAAATCCGGAAATTGATCTTATTGTAGAACTAATTGGTGGAGAAGAACCAGCCTATCAGTATATAGTCCAGGCTTTAAAAAATGGTAAGGCTGTAGTTACAGCCAATAAGTTGCTGATTGCCAGGTATGGACAGGAGATTATGGGCCTGGCAGCTGAAAAAGGAGTCAGTGTTAGTTTTGAAGCCAGTGTAGCAGGGGGAATCCCCATCATCAGACCCTTGCGGGAATCCTTTGCTGCTAATAAGATTGAGCGGATTTACGGGATTTTAAATGGTACTACCAATTATATCCTGACTAAGATGACAGAAGAAGGACAGGATTTTCAACTGGCTTTAAAGGAAGCCCAGAAACTGGGCTATGCAGAAAGTGACCCCAGCTCTGATATTAGCGGTACAGATGCAGCCTATAAAATCGCAATCCTATCTTCACTGGCATATGAGACTGCTATTGATATAAAAGATGTTCATATAGAGGGTATAGAGAATATTGAAATAGAAGATATTGAGCTGGCTAAAGAGCTAGGATATCTTATAAAACTTCTGGCTATTAGTAAATTTACTCCTGATGGTATAGATATTCGTGTTCACCCGGCCTTTATTCCTGAATACCATCCCCTTGCTTCGGTAAATGATGTTTATAATGCCATTTACCTTTATGGGGATTCAGTTGGGGATGTAATGTTATATGGTCAGGGAGCAGGCCAGATGCCCACTGCCAGTGCTGTAGTGGCAGATATTATCCAGGCCAGTAAGGAAATCTATTATGGTTCCCCGGATATTAATGGTCATATTTATAAGAATGACCATAAGGTTAAGGATATAAGCCAGGTCCATAATTCCTTTTATCTACGCCTGCAGGTAAAGGATAAGCCAGGGGTACTGGCCAGGATTGCCGAGGTTCTGGGTAGGAACCAGGTCAGTCTGGCCTCAGTTATCCAGAAACATCGTTATGCTCCTGTTGTACCAATTGTATTAGTAACTCATCAAGTAAAAGAGGAGAATTTGCAGAAGTCTATTGCTGAGTTTAAAAATTTAGATGAAGTTATAGCTATCAATAATATAATCAGGGTTGAAGAATTATAAGACTAAGATTATAATAAATGAAGAAAACTTGATCTAGTTAAAGGTGGGATGATTAGATTGGCCTTAATTGTACAAAAATATGGTGGTACTTCTGTCAGTAATGTGGAAAGAATCAATAATGTAGCTGATAGGATTATAAGTGAATATAAAAAAGGAAACCAGATGGTTATCGTAGTATCTGCAATGGGTGATTCAACAGATAAATTGATAGATTTGATGAACCAGATTACCAGTAATCCCGATCCACGGGAAGCTGATATGTTGTTAACTACTGGGGAACAGGTTTCTATAGCTCTTTTAAGTATGGCTATACAGGAGAAAGGCTATAAGGCAATTTCTTTAACTGGTAGCCAGGTGAGGATAGAGACAAATGATCATCATAACCATGCGGAGATAATGAAGATAGACAATAGCAGGATTAATAAGGAATTGGCTGAAGGGAAAATCGTTGTCATTGCCGGTTTTCAGGGTATTAATTCTCATAATGATTTTACAACTCTGGGCAGAGGAGGTTCTGATACAACTGCTGTAGCCCTTGCTGCTTCATTAAAGGCTGATCGTTGTGAGATTTACTCTGATGTTGATGGTATATATACCACTGATCCCCGTATGGTAACAGAAGCCAGCAAGCTGGATTTTATATCCTATGAGGAGATGTTGGAACTGGCCAGCCTTGGTGCCAAGGTACTTCATCCCCGCTCAGTGGAACTGGCCAAATTTTATAATATAAAACTATATATTGCATCCAGTTTTAATAATCAGCCTGGAACAATGGTAGGAGGAATGGATAATATGGAGAAAAAAAGAAGTGTTACCGGGGTTACTGTTGATAAAGAACAGGTCAAAGTAACTGTGGCCAAGGTGCCTGATCAGCCCGGTGTAGCTGGTAAACTCTTTACTAAACTGGCAGATAACAATATTAATGTTGATATGATTATACAGAACTTACAGCACAATAGTAAAAACGATATAACCTTTACCCTGCATACTAATGATTTAAATAAGGGAATAAAATACATTGAAGAGATTGCAGAAGAATTAGGGGCAGAAAATGTTTATATTGATGAAGATGTGGCAAAGGTATCCATTGTAGGTGCAGGAATGATCACAACACCAGGTACAGCAGCCAAAATGTTTAATATTCTGGGTGAAAATAATATTAATATACAGATGATTTCTACTGCAGATATAAAGGTATCCTGCCTTATTGAGAAAAAACATGCTGACCTGGCTGTCAAAATATTACATGAAGGTTTTGAATTGGATAAGATAAAATTATAAATATTTTATGCTAAATAATAATAAGGGGAATAGTGGCTACGGCCACTATTTTCTCTTTTTACCTTCTATTGCTTATTCTTTTGTATAATGATAAAATATTAATAATAATATGCCTGATAAATCAGATATTAGATAGGGAGAGGAAGAATTTAAATGAGAAGAATTCGTTTCCTCCACACTGCAGATTTACATCTAGGTAGTAGCTTGAGTATAGGTGGGGAATATTCCGCAGCTTTATCACCTTTACTTGACAATGCTATCTATGATGCCTTTAGTCGTCTCTGTGCAGAGGCTATTGACAAGCAGGTGGATTTTGTTCTGATTTCCGGAGATTTATATGATGGGGGTAGTCGTTCTGTAAAGGCCAATATTTTTTTCAACCAGGAATGTGAAAAATTGGCCAGCCATAATATACCTGTCTATATAATTGCTGGCAATCATGACCCTCTTTCATTTCACAGGGAACTAATAGCTCCTCCGGAAAATGTACATCTTTTTGGGGGAGAAGGACCGGCAAGTATGGAGGTATATGACCAGAATGGCGAGATTATTGCTAATATAATTGGCTGTTCCTATAATAACCGGGCAGAATCCCGTAAAGTACACCTGGATTATAGGGGAAAAGCAGGTATCTGGAATATTGGCCTTTTACATACTCAACTGGAAGCAGAAAACAACTACTATCTGCCTGCTTCTATAAAGGAATTACAGGAAAATGAAGAAATACACTATTGGGCCCTGGGTCATCTTCATCAACATAATGTGTTGTGGCAGGAGAAAAACAGGGCAATTGTTTATCCTGGAATTCCCCAGGGCAGGGATATGGGGGAAGAAGGCCCTGGTGGGGCTGTACTGGTAGACCTGGTCCCTGATAGTGAACCAGAAATTAAGTATATTAACCTTTCTTCACTTATTTACCAGAAGATAGAAATACCGGTGGATAGTATTCAAAAAGGAAACCTTATTGATTTGCAAAGGTTAATCATGGAGATCGGAGAGGAATTATTAAAAAACCATTTTTATCTTCCCTTAAATAATGAACAAATAGTTGAGGCTTATATAGTGGACTGGGTTTTAACAGGCAGAAGTGAAGTAAGTAGTATATTAAAAAGGGAGAAAGAAGAAGCCTTTGAATACTTATTGAATTCTCTTCAGGAGACTTTTATCAGTAGGAAGCCTATGCTCTGGAGCAGGAAAATAATAGATCGTACCGGTATGCCTATTGATGAAAGCTTGATTCAGAACAATTCTATATACCAGGATATAGAGAAAATCATCTTTTTCCTGAAGGAAAACCCTGATTTTCAGGAAGAATTACTTGAAGAATTGGGTCTTATCTGGTCTGGTGATGCCGACCATGAAGAGTTAGACCCTACATTATTTCATCTCAATAATACTACTTTAGAAGCAGTATTGAGACAGGCCCGGCAGCTTATACTGGAAGAACTTTTAACCAGGAGGGAGTTAGCGTGAGGATAAAGAGATTATTTATCAAAGATTTTGGTATTTTTCATAATGAGTTAATTGAAGATATTGCTCCTGGTCTTGTAGTTATAGGTGGCCATAATCGGGCTGGCAAAACTACTTTTATGGAATTGTTGAGATATCTTCCCTTTGGTTTCCCCAGAAAGAAAAAATTTATTTTAGCCCGGAACAGGCATGAAGTTGAAGCCACTATTAGCCTCAGTGATAATGAGGAGGCAAATTTATATTTACAGGGCTATAGTGCCCCGCTAATAAAGGGCAGCAAAGAGATTGCCTCTACCAGTGAACTTTTTTATCAAATGGATCCCTTTACATATCAACAGTTATTTACCATCAGTCTTGATGAATTGCAATATTACCGCTTTAATAATAATGAAAAAGACAAGCTACATTCTATTCTTCTGGGAGCAGGATTAAAGGAATTCATTTTGGCACCTCAACTGGAGGAATTTTTTTATAAGGAAGCGGAAAAAATCGGTGGAAAACAGGGTGACCCAAAGGTCAAGGAGTTTAAGCCCTATTATCTAATGATCAGAGATGGAATGAAATTACAGGCAGAGGCTTCCCGGCAGGTAGAGAGATTTCATGAAAAACAGCTTGAGTTAAAAAGTACAGAAGATAATATCAGAGAAAATGAAGAAGAGAAAGAAATACTGGAAGATGAGTTATATAGGCTGGATATATTAAAAAACAATTATCATCTCTATGCTGAAATAGTGGAAATCAAGAATAGGTTAACAAAAGATGAAGTCAGCAGATATTTGCAGGAAAATATTAATTTCTATCCAGAAAGGGCTAAAGACCTCCTGGATAGGTTTAATAAAAAGAAAGAGGAAATCAAGGAATTAAGCCAGAGAATAAGAGAAAAATATGGGGCAGAGATCAGCAAGGACCTGGTAGAGAGGATCTCCAGGCATAAGATGGATATTGAGCAATTAAAAGAAAAGGTTGCCGGCTTAAAGGAAAAGGTAAACTTTTATTTTGAAAAAGAAGCAAGACTGGAGAGAGAAGAAAAGGATTTAAAAAACTCTCTCTTAACTATTAACCAGGACTGGCAGGGTGGACTGGAAGAGATAGCTGCCATTCAGGTTGATCAGATTGAACTGGAAGTCCTCCAACAAAAAATAGAAAAGTATAATAAGGTAAGTAGTAATCTGGACAGGGAAAAGAGTAATCTGCAGGAATATCAGGAAAGAAAAGATTATCTGGAAAAGGCAATTGAGGGGATACAGGTTAACAAACCCTTTAAGATGTTGAATATATATTTCCTGGGTTCTTTTATCTTTATTCTGGCAGGTTTTCTGCTGGCAAGACTTAACATATATTTTACTCTTTTTTCTCTGGTGGGAGTTTTAGGACTGGGTATCTATTCCCTATATAAATATACAACAGAAAAAAACTACCTATTATATGAAGAAAAGAGCAAAATAGAAATCCATAATTTAGATTTAAGAATCAGTTCCAGGGAAGAAAAGATCAAGGATTATATGGAGTCTTTAGAACCTCTGGAAGAAGAATTTAATGAGTACAGGAAAATGTTGGGCTTAAATAGGAATGCTTCTCCTGAGTTTATCCGGGAATACTATAAAGAACTACAGGGGCTTAAGGCTAAAGCCAATCAATTAAAAACAGAAAAAAATGAATTAGCACAGGACTTCATAACTCTGGAAGAAGAACTGAAAAAGATTGTTGACCTGATAAATATTTTCCCTGAGTTGTTATCTGCCCAGATAATAGATCAGGACCTGGATCTTCACCTCCAGGACCAGCAAATTTTTGTAGCAGTGAAAGATTTATATGAATTTAAGGATAATATAATGGCCTTGCTGGTTCTTGATAGGGAAAACAGAGAAATAGATTTTGAGGTAAAAGAGCTTTTAACCAGTGCTGGCATGGAATATAGGGAGGAAAGCGGAGATCCAGGTATGGTACTGGAGGAATACTTGCAGGATTATGAAAAATATCTGCAGTATAGCCGTTTACAGGAACGGATGGAACTCTTAAGAGGACAGATTCAGGTAGTTTTAAATACAGAAGCAGCCAGGAAGGCCATGGATAGCCTGAAGATAGAAGTAGGTCAAGGAATAAAAGAGCCAGGGGAAAGTGCAGAATTATATCATAAATTTATATATCTCTATAATCAATTCTCCTCCCTGGACATAGTTGAGGAGACCTATAATTTAAGGAAACTGAAACTGGCTCAGCTGGAAGAAATCCTGGATAAGGAGAAAAAGGACTTAATTAGCATCCAGCGGGAGCTGGCTGAACTGGCTACAGATGAGGCTTTAAAGAAAGCTTCCCAGCTTATTGATGAAGGCAGAAAAGATTTGAGTATCCTGGCAGAAGAATATGCTGTCAGGAAAACAGCAGCCTTTATTTTGAGAAAGGTAAGAGAGATCTTTATACAAGAGACCAGAGATAAATTATTGGCAGGAGCCAGTAAATATTTTCGTGAAATCACCAGGGGAGAATATAAGGCTATCCTGCCAAAAGATAACATCATGGAGAGCGATTTTCAGGCCATCCTGAAAGATGGTACTATCCAGGAAAGCATAGATTTGTTAAGCCGGGGAACCCTGGAGCAATTATTCCTTGCTATCAGAATCAGTAGAATCAAAGAAATAGAGCCAGCTCTTCCGGTAATTATTGATGATAGTTTTGTTAATTTCGATAATTTTCATTTAACAGAATCCCTTGCCTTGATAAAAGAACTGGCCAGTACCCATCAGGTTTTTCTCTTAACCTGTCACTCCCATCTGGTGGATTCCTGCCTGGAAGATATTCCTATTCAATTCTGGAAACTGGAGCGGGGCCGTTTTTCAAGAAGCAATAGGGAAGACCTGGTAGAATATTTAAGCCTGGAATAGATGGGGTACATATAAGGGGTGTTTTTTGAACCTTTACAGGGGGTATTTTCTGATTACCCCACAGGCCAGTCTTTTTCCAGCATTCCCTGCCGGCTGGCTCCGATAGTCATCAGGGTTTTCATGGATAATTACGGAACGGCCAAGTACATCAATAGGTTTAAATCTATTGGTGAAAAAACACATTCTGGCTACCCCATTATTGGAAAATAGAACCGGGAAATCACCGGCATGGTTGCCATGGGGTTGGTTGTCTGGGTTCCAGTGGCCACCGGCTGCTAAAAAAGGATTATCTGGATCACCAATCTCACAGGTGTCATTTTCATGGAGATGGAATCCATGGGGGCCGACTGGATTGGCATTTGTAGCTGCCTGGTAGGGAGGCAAACCCCTTATATCTGCACATACCAGGGTCCCGCCAGGGGCATTATAAAAATTAACGACACCTCTGATAGAGGGAGCCAGAGGACCTCCCCTTAGATTGGCCCTGATCGGGGCCGGTTTTCTTCTGAAGAGATAAAACATAAGTGTTTCCCCCTAATTAGAATTACTTTAAATAATTAAGCTCATTCTATAGAAGAATATAGATATAATATGCAGGAAAAAGGGAGGCTGTTAAGTTTTCTTAGCAGGTATTTTATTTTAGAGCAAGAATTATTACTAATGGCTAAGGTATTTAAAACTTAATAAGATAAAGATTAAAACATTAATGAGGAGGAAAAAAATAGGCATGGATTATTTTAGCAGAACAAAAGTAAAAGATATTATCTACAATAATGTCAGAGAAGAGGATTATAATGATATTACTGTACTGGGCTGGGTCCGGACCAAAAGGGTTTCCAGTAATATTGCCTTTATTGAGCTAAATGATGGTAGCTCCTTGAAAAATTTACAGATTGTTATTCTGGAACCAGATAAATTCCCCCTGGATAAAATCAGTACAGGCTGTAGTATCAGGGTGAAGGGTTATCTGGAAGCCTCTCCAGGAGCAGAACAGAATATAGAGATGAAGGCAGAAGAGATCAGTCTTATAGGGGAGGTACCTGCTGATTATCCCTTACAGAAAAAAAGACATAGTTTTGAGTTTTTAAGGGAAATTGCTCATTTACGGCCCAGGACAAATACCTTTGGTGTTATTAACCGTTTTCGGAGTAAGATGGCCTATGGGATACATAAATATTTCCAGGAGAAGGGCTTTTATTATATCCATTCACCTATTATTACCACATCAGATGCTGAAGGTGCTGGAGAAATGTTTCGTCTAACTACCCTGGATTTAAATAATTTACCACGCCTGGAAGATGGCAGAATAGATTTTAGGGAAGATTTCTTTGGCCAGGAGGCTGGCCTTACTGTCAGTGGTCAACTGGAAGCAGAGGTCCTGGCAACTGCCATTGGTGATGTATATACCTTTGGGCCTACTTTCCGGGCAGAGAATTCCAATACTTCCCGACATGCTTCTGAGTTCTGGATGATTGAACCAGAGATGGCCTTCTGTGAACTGGATGAGATGATGGATGTTATAGAGGATTTCATCAAGTTTCTTTTCCGGTATGCTCTGGAAGAAGCTGAAGAGGAGATGAAGTTCTTTAATCAGTGGATAGATAAAGGCCGTATTAAGATACTGGAAGACATCATCAAGGCTGATTTTGGCCGTATAAGCTATACTGAAGCTATTGATATCCTGGAAAAGGCAGATGTGAAATTTGAATATCCGGTACAATGGGGTATTGATCTCCAGTCTGAACATGAAAGGTATCTGACAGAGAAATATTTTAAGAAACCAATTATGGTTACTGATTATCCAAAAGATATTAAGGCCTTTTATATGCGGCTGAATGATGATAATAAGACTGTCCGGGCTGTGGATTGTTTGGTACCACAGGTTGGTGAAATAGTTGGTGGTAGTCAAAGGGAAGAGAGATATGATGTTCTCCTGGCAAGAATGAAAGAAATGGGGATGGATATAGATAAATATCAATGGTTCCTGGATTTGAGAAAATACGGAACTGTTCCTCATTCAGGCTTTGGCCTTGGCTTTGAAAGAATTCTTATGTATATCTCCGGGATGAGTAATATCCGGGATGTGATTCCTTTCCCGAGAACTCCTGGAAATGCCAGATTCTAAGGAGGTCAATGATGCACAGGAGAGAAGCAAAGATATTTAAAACTCTTATCTTTACTATCCTAATAAGCCTTTCTTTCTTCTTAAGTGGAATGCTAAATATAGTATCCGCTACAGAATTTTATCCTCTGGTGGTTTATGGGGGGGAGCCGGAAGGGGTTGCAGCAGCTGTTGCTGCTGCCCGGGAAGGAATCGATACCCTCCTCCTTTTAAAAAGGGAGGCACCTGGTGGTCTGATGACCTATGGGGGTTTAAACTTTCTGGATATAAACCAGGCCCCTGATGGGAGGAGTTTAAATAAGGGCTTTTTTGCTGAATGGCATAAGGCAGTAGGTGGAAATATTACTTTTTCTATCAAGAAAGCCACAGAGGTTTTTGAGGAAATCCTCCAGAGAGAGAGTAATATTACTATTTTAAGAGAAACAAGCCTCTTATCTGTAGAAAAAGAAGATCAGAGCCTCAAAAAGATAAAAATAAAACACCAGGGTATTGAAAGGGAAATTCAGGCTGCCTATTTCATAGATGCCAGTCAGGATGCCGATCTGGCTGTTATGGCAGGTGCCCCATATTTCAAGGGCGGTGCTGATATAGGATTGCCAGAAAGACACATGGCAGCAACCCTGGTACTGCATATTGATGATGTGAACTGGCAGGAACTGGCTAAGGATGCCAGAAGCAATAAATTTGGCCCTTCCTATATTAATAAAGATAATGCCTGGGGTTTTGTTAGAATCGGGCAGTTATATGAACCAGCAGATAAAAACACCCGCTTAAGGGGCCTGAATATAGTATTGGAAGAAGCAGGGGATGTTTATATAAATGCCTTATTGATTTTTGATTTTGATCCTACAGACCAGGAATCTTTGCAAAAAGCCCATGAGCGGGGGAGGAAAGAGGCAGAACATGTCCTGACTTACCTGCAGGAGAATCTGGCAGGTTTTAAAAAGGCCCGCTTGCTTGACTTTCCTCCAGAATTATATGTACGGGAGAGTAGACATATAGTAGCAGAATACCAGCTACAGGTAGGAGACCTTTTAAATAGCCGGATTCCTGGTGATACTATTGCCCTGGCCGCTTATCCCCTGGATTATCAGGCCTCTACCCCGGAATATGAAGGTTTTGTATTATTTAACCCTGCTATATATGGAGTACCCCTGCGTTCTTTATTGCCTAAGGGTATTGATAATATTTTTGTTGTGGGCAGAAGTGCCGGTTATAGTTCACTGGCAGCAGCCAGTTCCCGGGTATTGCCTACAGGTATGGCTGCCGGAGAGGCTGCTGGCCTGGTGACTTCTTATTTAATTACAGAAGAAATAGGTGTTGGGGATTTGCTTGCCAATGAAGGCCTCTTAAAAAAGATACAGGATCGATTAAAAATAACTTCTGATTTAGGGCGTTATAAAAACTATATAGGCCAGAATATTATTTTACAGGGTCAAGCCCCTGATAAAATCTTTCCACCGGTTTTTAATACTGACAGCAAAAGGGAAGAACTACTGGGACATCTGGAATACCTTCTTTCCTGGGGTCTGCTGATGGGTGGATATAGTAATGATTTCAGGTTGAAAGAAGAAATTAGTGAAAGGGATTTTGCTTATATTATTATTAAAGCATTAAGGCAACAGAAGGCCCCAATTCTTTATGAATGGGTTCCAGGAGGATTGGAGAGTGTAAGCAGCAAAGAAGCTTTGACCAGAAATCAGGCAGCAATGTTATTACTGGTGGCAACAAGTAGGCCAATCGCCAACCTGACCAGTGAGGATTATTATAGAAAAGCCCTGGAATATGATTTAATACCAGAGATAATTTCTGCCAATATAAAGGAAGACAGGATTCTGAACCGGGCTGAAGCCTATGTCCTGATTTCTTCATTTATGCAAAAATACCCACTTTCAGCTGAATTAAAACTATATAGAGGAGAGTAAAGATGGACTATTCTTATTTTAATTATCCTTCTCCAATCGGAATCCTGAAGGTTAGATTTACTGCAGTAGGTATTTTGGGGATATCTTTTTCCACAGCTGAACAAAATAAGAATTGTAAGGATGAATATCTTAGAGAAGAAGACTTATCCCTTTATAAGTATATCTTTGATGAATTGAATGCCTATTTTATGGGCAAATTAAGAGTTTTTCAGGTACCATTAATTTTAGAGGGTACAGACTTTCAGAAAAGGGTATGGAAAGAAATTATGAAAATACCCTATGGTGAAGTAGCTAGCTATGGGGAAATTGCAAGAGCTATTGGGGTGCCAAAAGGTGCCCGGGCTGTCGGTAATGCCAATAATAAAAATAAAGTACCAATTATTATCCCCTGTCATAGAGTGGTTGGCTCCAATGGAAGCCTGACTGGCTATGCCGGAGGACTGGAGAGAAAAAAGTGGTTAATTGCTCACGAAAACAAATATAGAAAGGATTGATAATATGGCAAAAGAGCTGCCCTTGAGAAGTGAAGTTGATAATGAATATAAATGGGTTTTAGAAGATATTTACCCTACAGATAATGACTGGGAAAAGGATTTTGAAAAAGTCAGGGAAATGATCGGTAAACTGGATGTTTATAGGGGAAACCTGGTAAGCTCCAGCAATAATCTATATGAGGGTATAGAGCTGATCATGGAAATCAGAGAAATTCTTGAAAGATTATATGCTTATTCTCATATGAGATTTGATGAAGATACCTCCAATCAAAAATACCAGGCTCTCAATCTGCGGGCTCAGACTCTGGCAACTGAGATAGCCAGTGCTACCTCTTTCATGGTACCGGAGATAATAACCCTTTCCAAAGAGAAAGTGGAAGAATACCTGGCAGAAAATGATAAGCTTAAATTATATGCCCATCTACTGGATGACATATTGAGGGAAAAGGACCATTATTTAAGTGAACGGGAAGAAAAACTCCTGGCCATGGCCGGTGAGCTTGCAGAAGGACCTGAAAATATCTATTCAGTATTCAGTGACGCTGAACTGGTTTTCCCAACCATTATAGATGAAGAGGGAAATGAGGTCAGAGTAACCCATGGACGATATATTGATTTCCTGACGAGTAAAGACCGGAGGGTCAGAAAAGATGCCTTTACAGCCATGTATGGAAAACACGGTGAATTTATAAATACTTTCGCTACAACCCTAAATACACAAGTAAAGGCACATATTTTCTATGCCAGGGCCCGCAACTATAATTCTGCCCTGGAAGCAGCCCTCAGCAGTGATAATATACCTGTTTCTGTCTATACAAACCTGATTGACACAGTTAAAGAGAATCTTGATGCCATGCATAAATATGTTTCACTGCGCAAAGAAGTACTGGAGCTGGACGAACTCCATATGTATGATCTTTATGTGCCCTTGGTGAAAGAACTGGACCTTAAAATACCTTATTCTCAGGCCAAGGAAAAAGTATTAAGGGGACTGAAACCACTGGGCGAGGAATATCTCAAGATTCTGGAAGGAGGTTTTAATGGCGGCTGGATCGATGTTTATGAAAATAAAGGCAAACGCTCAGGAGCCTATTCTTCCAGTTGTTATGGTACTCATCCCTATGTATTATTAAACTATACAGATAATCTTGACAATATGTTCACTCTGGCTCACGAAATGGGTCATGCCTTGCATACATATTATTCTGATAATAACCAGCCCTATGTTTATTCAAATTATAAGATATTTCTAGCGGAGGTTGCTTCTACCTTAAACGAAATCCTCTTATTACATCATTTACTGGAAAATACAGATGATATCCTGGAAAAGAAATATCTGATTAATCATTATCTTGAACAATTCCGGGGAACTGTCTTCCGCCAGACCATGTTTGCTGAATTCGAAAAGATAATCCATGAAACTGCAGAGGCAGGACAGCCCTTAACTGCTGATTTATTAAATGAGATCTATCACCGCTTAAATGTAGAGTATTATGGACCAGATATTGTCGTTGATGAGGAGATAGATCTGGAATGGGCCAGGATACCACATTTTTACTATAATTTCTATGTTTATAAATATGCTACAGGTTTTTCAGCAGCAACAACCCTGGCCAATAAGATTCTGGAGGAGGGAGAACCGGCAGTCAGAAGATACCTGGAATTCCTGAAAAGCGGAAATGCAGATTATCCATTGAATATTTTAGAGAAAGCCGGTGTAGATATGAGCTCACCAGACCCCATTAAAACAGCTATTGATTCTTTCAGGGATTTCTTAAATCGCTTTGAGGAACTTCTTTAGGAAAAACATAATCCAGGCGGAACCAGTGGGAAGGGGTTGATAGAAATTAAGGATTTTATTGATAGTAAGATAGATGAAATGAAAGATGAAATAGTAGAATCTGTACAGGAGATTGTAAGGATCAAGAGTGTTGAAGGTGAGCCGGGCGAAAACAAACCCTTTGGTGAAGGGGTTAACCAGTGTTTAGAGGCTACTCTGGCTATTGCTGAGAGGCTGGGCCTGAAAAATAAAAATATAGATGGCTATGCCGGCCATGTGGAGATTGGAGAAGGTGAAGAGATATTGGGTATTCTCTGCCACCTGGATGTTGTTCCGGAAGGTAGTAACTGGACCTATCCTCCCTATGGTGCAGAGATCCATGATGGCAAGATCTACGGCAGGGGAACTATTGACAACAAGGGACCAGCTATTGCTGCCTTATATGCCCTGAAGGCTGTTCAGGATAGTGGAATAAAGTTAAACAAAAGGGTGAGATTAATCCTGGGTACAAATGAGGAGAGTGGCTGGGGCTGTATTAATTATTACCTGAAAAAAGAAGAGACCCCGGCCCTGGCCTTCAGTCCTGATGCGGAATTTCCTGTAATACATGGGGAAAAGGGTATTTTAACCTTTATCTTGAAAAAAAGTCTTTCCAGGGTAGAAGGAGAAAAAATTACTTCTATTGAAATCCAGGGCGGTAATGCTGCCAATATGGTCCCTGATTACTGTCAGGCTATAATAGAGACTGCTTATCCAGACCTGTTCCTGGAAGCCCTGGTAGGATACCGGGAAAAAAACCCAGATGTAAAGCTTGAAATGGAGAAAAATAATAAAAGGTTGCTCATAAAATCCTACGGAGTATCCGCCCATGGCAGTTTACCGGAGGATGGCTATAATGCTATTTCCCAGTTGATGGTTTTCCTGGCTGAACTGGATGTTTTTTCACCTGAATTACAGGAAATCTTAAGCTTTTATAAAAATAAAATCGGCCTGGAGTATAATGGTGAATCCCTGGGTTGTAGGTTGGAAGATGAAGTGTCCGGCCCCCTGACTTTCAATGTGGGGACTATTTCTCTTAAAGATAAAGAACTCAGTATTACAATCAATATTAGATATCCGGTGACTTCTGCCTATGATGAGGTTAAGGCATTACTCTTAAAAGGGATTAAAGAGATGGATTTTCTTTATGAAGAAATAAGTCACCAGCTGCCATTATATGTGGAAAAGGATCATCCTTTGGTAGAGAAGTTAATGCAGGTTTATCAAAAGTATACGGGAGATATGAGGGAACCCATAACTATAGGTGGGGGAACCTATGCCAGGGCACTGGATAATGCCGTAGCCTTTGGGCCCCTTTTTCCAGGCCAGGAAGAATTAGCCCATCAGAAGGATGAGTATATTGGTATTGATGATTTAATTCTAAATACAAAGATTTATGCTGCAGCCATAATTGAGCTGGCTAAGGGATAATAAAAAAAGGGTTGTCTTCTGACAACCCTTTTGCTTATATTTTAGCCCCGGTATTTTTAGCTTTTTTAAGATAAATTACATTTTTTCTGGTGCTTCTATGCCCAGCAAATTAAGGCCTATTTTGATAACAGTCCTGGTTGAAAGGACCAATAAAAGCCGGGCTTTCCTAAGTTCCGGGTCATCGACCAGGATTGGATATTCATGATAAAATTTATTAAAAGCCTGAGCCAGTTCTATAATATTCCTGGTAACCAGGAAGGGTTCATTTCTTTCCATGGCCTTAAGGATTGTTTCCGGGAAACTATAGATTTGCTTGATAACCTGATAGGCCTCATCTTCCAGTAAGAGGCTGAAATCAATGCCTTTCTCTAAGGCCTGGTTTAGATCTACAGGATCTTCTTCATTATTTATGGCCAATATATCAGCAAAACTTCTCACATTGGCCCTATCCAGAACAGAGTTGGCCCTGGCATGGGTATATTGGACATAGGGTCCGGTTTCTCCTTCAAAGGAAAGGGCAGTATCCCAGGAAAAGAGATAATCTTTAATCCTGCTATGGGATAATTCCTGGAAAAGAATAGCTCCAATACCAACTTCCCGGGCTACTTTTTCTTTATCGGGTAGAGAGGGGTTCTTTTCAGCGATAATTTCCTGGGTTTTTTCTATGGCCTTATTTAAGACATCTTCCAGAAAAACCACCCTACCTCTTCGGGTAGACATGGTGCCATCTTCCAGGCTGACCATACCAAAGGGTATATGGATACAATCTTTAGCCCAGTCAAAACCCATCAACTCCAGCACTTGAAACATCTGCTGGAAATGTAGGTTCTGTTGAGAGCCTACTACATAGATATTTTTATAAAAATTATAGGTTTCTTTTCTATAGATGGCTGCTGCCAGATCACGGGTTATATATAAGGTTGATCCATCACTTTTTTTGATCAGGGCAGGAGGCATCTTGTATTCTTCCAGATCAACGATCTTTGCCCCCTCTGAATCCTGGAGCAGGCCCTTTTCCTCCAGCCGGTCTATAACAGCATCCATTTTATCAGAATAAAAGCTTTCTCCGGCATAGGAATCGAAGTCAATGCCCATCATTTCATAGATCCTATTGAATTCCTGCAGGCTTACATCCCGGAACCACTGCCAGAGCTCAACAGCTTCCTGGTGGCCCTCTTCTAGTTTTTTAAACCACTTTCTGGCTTCATCTTCCAGCTCTGGATTTTCTTCAGCAAGATCATGGAACTTAACATAAAGCTTTAGTAATTCCGGTATAGGATCTTTTTCCACAGTTTCTTTGTCACCCCAGCTTTTAAAGGCAACAATTAATTTGCCAAACTGGGTACCATAATCACCCAGGTGGTTTATAGCTATAGTGTTAAAGCCCAGGAATTTATATATATTCCTTAAGGCATGTCCAATAACAGTAGTTCTAATATGGGCAATACTGAAGGGTTTGGCAATATTGGGAGAGGAGAACTCCACAATAACGTTTTTGTCCTTGCCCAGTGTTGAAGAACCATATCTTTCTCCTTGCTTAAGGAGATTTGTAAAAACAGTTCTGGCTATTAATTCTTTATTAATAAAGAAATTAACATAGGGCCCCATATTCTTGATTTCCTGAAAATAATCATTGGCAGCCAGATTGTTGCTAATTTCTTCAGCAATTAAATTGGGTGCTTTGCGGAAGGTCCGGGCAAATTTAAAACAGGGCAGGGCCAGGTCGCCCATGTCTTCCTGTGGAGGTATTTCAATGATTTCCAGTATTTCTTCCCTTTGGAACTGATCATATTTTTCAATAATTAGATCAGCCAGTTTTTCCCTAAAATCCATTTTCCAACTCACTCCTTGATATGTAAAAATAAAGAGGCCTTGTTTCTGGCCATTCGAATAAATCTCCTGGTTTTTAATTAATATTAACATAAGCCTTAAGATTATTCAAGAATAAGCCTTTGATTATTTATGAAAATCCAAATAGATAAGGAAAGTCTGGAAAGGATTTTGTCTTAAATTGTTGAATATAATCTACTAAATGTAGTTTCTCCTACTTTTTTTATCAACATTATCTGGTATTATGGTATATTAGTAGAGAGGGCTGGTATTAATTAATAATATTTCTATACTTATATACCGGCCAGTTACCAGTATTATAAAGGAATTTGCAATAAAAAATCATAGATTTTAAACGGGGTGATTAAAATTAATCGAGAAATAGTTAATGATTTACTGGATTTTATTTATAAAAGTCCTACTGCTTTTCAGGTGGCTGATAACCTGAATAATATTCTCCGGGATAATGGTTTTATTGAACTGGAGGAGACAGAGGAATGGTCTCTGGAAAAAAATAAGAAGTATTTTGTCAGGAAAAATGATTCTGCCTTGATTGCCTTCAGAACAGGCAAGGAGGACCCGGCCAGGGCCGGTTTCCGGATTATTGCCGCACATTCTGATTCCCCAGGCTTAAAAATTAAACCGGCACCGGAGCTTATTGAAGCAGGGCAGTATTTAAAATTAAATACAGAGGTATATGGTGGGCCAATATTGAATACCTGGCTGGACCGCCCTCTGGCTATAGCAGGGAGGATTAGCTATCAGGGAGATAATCCCCTCTTTCCGGAGAGTAAACTGATTAATATTAATAAAGCCCTTGCCCTGATACCTAATCTGGCCATTCATTTAAATCCAGAGGTCAATAAAGGGGTAGAACTGAACAGGCAGAAAGAGCTTTTACCCTTAATAAAGATGATGGAGGAAGAGTTGGAAAAGGATAATTACCTCCTATCTTTAATCAGTGCTGAAAGCGGTATCCCTACTGGTAGAATCCTTGATTTTGAATTATATCTCTATGAATATGAAAAAGGCACAGTCTGTGGTGTAAATGAAGAGTTTATTTCTTCTGCCCGTTTAGATAATCTGGCCATGGTCCATGCTGGCTTAAATTCACTCTTGAGGGCAGAAGAGCATGATTCTACCCAGGTCCTGGTGGTTTTTGATAATGAGGAAGTAGGCAGTATGACTAAACAGGGTGCAGATTCTCCTTTTCTGGCCAATAGCCTGGAAAGGATTGCCCTTGCTTACAGCTATTCCAGAGAAAATTATTTCCGGTCTCTGGCCAATTCCTTTATGATTTCTGCTGATATGGCCCATGCTGTCCACCCTAATTATCCAGAAAAACATGACCCCAGTAATAAAAATTATTTAAATCAGGGTCCTGTTATTAAATTAAGTGCCAATCAGAGCTATACTTCAGATAGTAATAGTGTAGCTGTTTGCAAGGAATTGTGTCACAGGGCAGGCATACCCTACCAGATCTTTGTCAACCGTTCCGATCAGCGGGGAGGCTCCACTATCGGGCCAGTTTCGGCCAGCCAACTGAATATCAGGTCTGTGGATATTGGCAACCCATTACTGGCCATGCATTCCATCAGGGAAATGGCAGGTGTAAAGGATCATTATTATATGATCAGTTTATTCACAGAATTCTACAATGTATAAAAATGAAAGGTATAAAGATATTTAAGGATGGGATTTTAATTTAGAATGGGATTAGAATGGAATATCAAACTAGAATGAAGTATTAAACTAAAATGAAGTATTATATTAAAATGAAATATAAATGAAATATAAATGAGATATTAAATTAAACTGGGATATTTAAAGAATAAAATATAAAAAGAGAAGGAGATAAAATTAAAGGGATAGGCAAGAATACTATATATAAAAGCTTTTTATAGAAAAAAACACCTTCTGACAGATGGAGGCTTATGGTACTATGATTAAAATCATTAAAAACGGCAGTGTTTATGCACCAGAATTTAGAGGAAAACAGGATATCCTTATTGTAAAAGATACTATTATAAAGATGGCCGGAGAGATAGCAATTCCTGACCCTTTATTCTATAAGGTTGAGGTAATAGATGCCACAGGCAAGATAGTAGTACCAGGTTTTATAGATTCTCATGTCCATATAATTGGAGGGGGCGGGGAGGGAGGCTTCAGGACCAGAACTCCAGAAATTGGACTGAGTGAATTAATAAAAGCAGGAATAACAACAGTAGTTGGTTGCCTGGGTACAGATGCTACTACCAGACACATGACTTCTTTACTTGCTAAAGCAAGGGCACTGGAAGAAGAAGGGCTTTCTGCTTTTATATATACAGGTTCCTATCAGTTTCCCATCCAGACCATAACTGGCAATTGCCGTGATGACTTGATTTTAATTGATAAGGTTATTGGTGTAGGCGAAGTGGCAGTAGCAGATCATCGATCTTCTCAACCAACTGCTGAAGAATTTGCTAAAATGGCTGCCTATGCCAGAGTTGGTGGTCTCTTATCAGGTAAGGCTGGAATCATCAATGTCCATCTGGGGGAAGGCAGGAGTGGTTTGAAGTTTTTACTGGAACTGGTGGCTAACACGGAAATACCTATTAGACAATTTTTACCTACTCATATTAATAGGAATAAAGAGTTACTGGCAGAAGGGGTGAACTTTGTCAAGGCAGGTGGTGTTATTGATTTAACTACCAGTGGAAATTATGAAAATGAAGAAGAAAGATTAATGTCACCGGCCAATGTAATTACTTATTTATTGGAAGAGGGTGTTCCTCTTGATACCATTACCTTTAGCTCTGATGGTAATGGCAGTTTGCCTATCTTTGATAAAGGTGGTAATTTCCAGGGCCTGGGTATTGGTTCAGTAAGGTCTCTCTTTGGAGAGGTGAAGAAGGCTATCCTGGAACATGGTTTAAAACTAAGTGATGGCCTGCAATTCATCACAGAAAATGTTGCCCAACGTCTTCAACTGGAGGACTGGGGTAAATTGGCAGCAGGAAAAAGGGCAGACCTAAATATCCTGAACAGTGAACTGGAGCTTGAGACAGTAATCTGTGGTGGGAAGCTAATGATGCAGGATGGAGAGGTTCTGAGTAAAGGGATCTATGAATAGATTTTGCAGGAAGATGATCTTTTGTTTATAATTTTAATTAGATAGTTTTAATTATATAGACAAATATAATAAGCAGGAAAGGATTTAAAGATGAATTATACATATGAAAAGAAAGTAGAGACATTGGTAAGCTATTTTAAGAAGGGTGAAAAAGATCCTCTTGATTTTAAGCTTGGCCTTGAACTGGAACATTTTCTGCTGGAGGAGGATAGCTATAGGGCTGTACCCTATTCAGGTGATAAAGGTGTAGAGGGCTTTCTCCAGGCACTGCTGGCAGAAGGCTGGGAAGGGATTTATGAGGGAGAATCTCTCCTTGCTTTGAAAGGAAAAAATATGCATATTACGCTGGAACCAGGAGGACAACTGGAATTGAGCCTGGTTCCTGCCAGGGATATCAAGGAAATAGAAGAGATTTATCAGGTTTTTTTAAATACTATTAGTCCTATTTTAAAGGATAGGGGACAGGTATTAGTAAACCTGGGCTATCAGCCAGTCAGTAAAATTGCAGAAATTCCCTTATTACCTAAAGAGAGATATAAGTATATGTATAATTATTTTAAAAGCAAAGGCAAATATGCCCATAATATGATGAAAGGAACCTCCTCAATACAGCTTAGCCTGGATTATTCCAGTGAGGAGGATTTAAGGAAAAAAATCAGGGTTGTCTATTTTCTTGCCCCCCTGGTCTATTATTTTTTTGATAATAGTCCTTTTTTTGAAGGCAAATTAAATGAGATAAATAGCCTGCGTTCCCTGATCTGGGATAATTGTGATGATGACCGGAGCGGCTATGTTTTGAATGTCTTTAATGATGATTTTACCTATTATGATTATGCCCACTACATCTTAAATATGCCCCCTATAATTATCATGAAAAATGGGAATTTACTATATACCGCTGAAAAACAGAATAAAGATATTGGAGAGATTGATTTCAGGCAAAGGGATGAAGTGGATCATCTTTTGACTATGGCTTTTCCCGATGCCAGGGTCAAAAAATATCTGGAGATCCGGATGGGAGACTCTATACCCTACCCCTATAATCTGGCCTATGTGCTTTTCTGGCAGGGTTTACTTTACAATAATAAAAACTTAGATTCTCTCTATGAAAAGGCTCTAAATTATAGTCAGGCAGACCTTGATAGGGTAAAAGAGGATATTTATCTCAAGGGTAGCAGGTCCAGGGGCTATGGGCCAGGCCTGGAGGAATTTTATTTGTCTTTATTAGAACTGGCCCAGGATGGTCTGGAAAATAGATATGAAAAAGAATATCTGGAAGTCCTGCGGGAACTGGTACTGGATGCCGGTACCCCAAGAGAGAAAACCATCAGGAAACTTAAAAGAGGTAGTGAACTGAAAAAGGCTCTGGAATGGTGTAAGGCAGGAGGAGGGGTTTCTATTGTTGGCTAAGGTACAGAATCAATTTAGAAACATAATAGAGAGGGAACCGGAAAAGTATTATGCTGATTTTTTGCAGTGTAAAGAAAAGGTTAATAATTCAACAGCCATTTATAAAGATAAAGTGGTAAATTTTCTCTACCAGGGACTTTTTTTCAGTGAAGGAGATTTCAAAGAATTAGAACTTTTGCTAGAGGGGATTACTGATATTTTAAATAAGGTAATCAGGGCATATAAAGAAAATCCCGGTTTCCGGAAACTTTTCCCTTTTTCCCCTTTGATGGAAGAACTGATCCTTATAGAAACTGGTTATCAGGTGAATTTTCCTATGGGGAGGTTTGATATTTTCTATAAGGACAATGGTGAGCATATCTTCTGTGAACTGAATACAGATGGTTCATCAGCCATGAACGAGATCAGGGTTTTGCAGGAGGTTATGGGGGAAAGCCAGGTCTTTGTTGAACTGAAAAAAACTTATGAATTAAAGGGTTTTGAGTTATTTGAAAGCTGGCTGGAGGAATTGATCAAAAATTATAAGGAATTTAACAATGGAATAGATGACAAACCCAATATAGGTATTCTTGACTTCACAGAAGATGGGACCATCTATGAATTCAGGGAATTTCAAAAAGTATTTCAGGAAAAGGGCTATAATACCTTTATCTGTGACCCCCGGGAACTGAGTTATAAAGGGGGAAAACTTTATTATAAGGATAACTGGATTAGATTGATTTACCGGCGGGCTACTACCATGAGGTTAGTGGAGGAAGCAGGCCAGATAGGGGATTTCCTGACTGCCTACAGGGAGGGGGCTGTCTGTGTTGTTGGAGGACTGGTTTCCCAGCTGGTCCACAATAAAGTCCTTTTTGCTATCCTTCATGATCAGAATAAAGTGGATTTTTTAACAGAGGGAGAAAAGGAATATATTAAAAGACATATACCTTATACTGCCCTGCTGGATGTAAATGAAGAAGATACTATAAAAAGGCTAATTGAGGAAAAAGACCACTGGATTTTGAAACCCCTTGACCTATATGCAGGAAAGGGAGTTTATGCTGGCAGGGATTTTACTCCTCCTGAGTGGGAAAGAATAATAAGAGGCCTGGGGGATAAAGAATATATTTACCAGGAGTTTATAGAAATACCTGTTTTACCAATGCTTAATTTTGCTGAAAACAAGGGTTTTGAGAATTTTGGCTTTTTACTGGGTTTATATACCTATAATCACAGGTTGGCTGGCCTCTATACCAGGGCAGGCAGGAAGAATATCATTGGTGATATAGCGGAGAGCTTTACAGTACCTAATTTTATCTGTAAGGAAGTCTAAAGTTTATATTAGAAAAGGGGAAAAGGAATAGAAAATATTCTATTCCTTTTAAATTACCTACCTGTATTTATATAAGACATTATTCTTTATTCTATTTTTTGCATTTCCTTCAGGATACTGCTTTTATCAAAAGTGCTTTTTATTTCCTTGTATAATTTGATTATTACCAGTACAGAAATCAAGAATATAAAGAGGATAATATAAGGGTATTTTGTTACAATAGTAAGTGGATCAACTATGGTGAAGATATTAAAAAAGCCCAGAGTAATAATAGCAATGGATAAAATGATTTTTAAAATATTTTCTTTGATTATGGCGATAAGATTAACAGATACTGGTATGGATAATAAAGCTCCGGTGAGGAGGGCAAAGGCTAAAGGATAATTAAAATTAAAGCCATTTAAGAAGAGATAGGATATGACCCCCACCAGGCAGGTAAAACCTTCAGAAAGAGAGGTTATGCCTACAGCGCTTTTGCCATTGATACCAGATAGTAATTGGCCTCCAACAACCAGGGGACCATAACCGCCACCACTGATACCCTTATTAAAGGAGGCCAGGAGGCCCAGGCCCAGTACCTTGGTCCAGGTGAAAGTATATTTCTTTCTGAAAGTCATAAAAGAAGTAAAACCGATGAAGATTAAAAGGATGGCTATGTAGAGTTTTATTATTTCTTTTTTTAGGGAGATAACCAGAAAGGAAGCAGCCACTGTTCCCACTATGCTACAGGCAGTAAGTATTGCCGCAGTTTTGAATTCTGTACTGCCTATTTGAAAATTTACATTGCCTTTTTTATGATGCATACGGGCTGCCAGCAGACCGGTAATAAATTCGGAGAAGAGTATTAAGGGTACTATTTCCACAGGTTCATAGCCCATCAGAATGAGTATTGGGGTCAGTAGTGTTCCATAGCCCATTCCCAGAGTAGAATCAATTGATTCAGATAAAAAAGCAATTACTGTGATTAATAGGTATTTCATAGTACTACCTCCATCAAGAGTGTATTGTTATTCACTATTTACTATATGTCTAAAGTAGAATTTTGGTTAATTATTATCCTTAGTGAGAAAGGGGTATTATTTTGCAGTCCTTAGAACTTATAGCGACAAGTACTTTTGGAGTAGAAGCTCTAGTTAAAGAAGAATTAAAAAAACTTGGCTTAGAAATTAAGGGTGTGGAAAATGGCCAGATTAGCTTCAGGGCTGATTTTTCCGGGCTGGCTAAAGCAAATCTCTGGTTAAGATGTGCGGAGCGGGTCTTTGTAAAAATAGGAGAGTTTCAGGCCAGGGATTTTGATGAACTATATGATAATACCAGGAATTTGCCCTGGGAAGAATGGTTACCGGAAAATGCCAGGTTCCCCGTTAGTGGAAAATCTGTTCAATCGGGCTTACATAGTGTACCCGCCTGTCAATCCATAATCAAAAAGGCTATTGTTGATAGATTAAAGGGTAAATACAGGAAGGATTGGTTTGCAGAGGATGGTCCTCTATATCCTATCCATTTTTCCCTCCATAAAGATAAGGCTGTTTTATCAATAAATACCAGTGGAGAAGGTCTCCACAAGCGGGGCTATAGAGAGCTGGCTACTGAAGCCCCAATACAGGAAACCCTGGCTGCTGCCATGCTATATTTAAGTCGTTGGCAGCCGGACCGGATACTTATTGATCCCTTTTGTGGTTCAGGCACAATCTTAATAGAGGCAGCTCTCCTGGGTAAGAATATTGCTCCGGGAATTCAGAGAAACTTTATTGCCGAGGAATGGCCGCAGATAGGAAAGAAGGTCTGGCAGGAAGCCCGGGCAGAGGCCAGAGACCTGGAAAGGAAAGAGACTTCATTTCGTATGTTGATGGGTAGTGATAAAGATAATAATGCTGTCAAGATAGCAAGACATCATGCTATAAAGGCAGGGGTAGAGGATTTGATCCATTTCCAGACTGCTTCTTTTGAGGAATTTCAATCTAGCCGTAAATATGCTTACATCATAACTAATCCCCCCTATGGGGAAAGGCTTTCTGATAAAAAGGAGGTTGAAAAACTGTATCGCTTAATGGGTAAAAAGCTTCTGGCCCTGGATACCTGGTCATTTTATATCTTGACCTCTCATTCAGATTTTGAAAAACTCTTTGGAAAGAAGGCCAGCAAAAGGAGAAAGCTTTATAATGGAGGACTTGAGTGTCAGTTTTATCAATATTATGGGCCCTGGCCCCCTGCCAGTAAAAATTAATATTGTTATTAGTAGATTAGTACAAATAGAAGGATTATAGAGCAAATAGAGAAAAGGGACAGCAGGCTTGTCCCTTTTTCTGTACAGACCATTATAAACTTTTTTACCTTATCAGTACTGTAACCTTATCTTCCTTGCGGTCTACAATGATTTTTTTCCTTTCGGCTTCTATCACTTCTGACAGCTTATTATACATTTTTTCATAATAATCTCTAAGCATCCTCCCGGCAGAAAATTGTTCCTGGGCCATTTTTATGCTGGCTTTCATCATTCTGATCCATCTATCCCGATCATCATAGTAAATAGGGATTACCTCTTCCCGCAGTATTTTATATAAGGCCTGTAAATCTTTTTCGTCTTCATTGAGTTTTTCTTCCAGACTGGCGAAAACCATATCCAGAATCCAGCCACTGACATTATGGGTAGGGCCTTCAGCTACCCAACCATCCAGTACACTTAAATTTAAAACTCCATTCATAGCAGCTTTCATACCCGATGTACCACTGGCCTCCATGGGCCTTCTGGGATTATTTAACCAGACATCAACACCTGGAATCAGATAAGAGGCTATTTCTATATCATAATTTTCCAGGAAAACAACATTATTCCTGTATTTCCGGTCCATTTTAACAAGGGTAGCTACTATATCTTTACCATAATGATCATTGGGATGGGCTTTTCCTGAAAAGACTAGCTGAACTTTGCCTGTTCTTAGTAAATCATCGATTGCTTCTGCATCCCTGAAGATTAATTCACTCCGTTTATAGGGGGCAGCCCGTCTGGCAAAACCGATAATAAGGTTTTCCGGGTTCAGGCGGGCATCAGTTCTACTGGCAACAAAATCTGCCAGTCTTTTTTTGGCCTCTAGATGGGCAGACCAGAGTTCCTTATCATTATTATTTGCATAAGCTTCAGCAATTTCCTTCCTCTGCCAGCTCTTTCTATGTACACCATTTGTGATGGAGATAATTTTTGCTGCATTATCCAGGTGCCCCCACATTTTCTTTGCTGTTTCACCATGTAAGCGGGAAACACCATTGGCCAGATATGACATCCTTAGACAGGCAGCAGTCATGTTAAAAGGGCCTCCACCGATTCTCTTTAGTTGTTTATAAGTAAGACTATTATTTGCATCCATTTCTATTAATAGCTGGAGGTCATGGGCTTCATTTCCTGCTGGTACTGGGGTATGGGTTGTAAAGATTACCTCTTCCCTGGTTTCTTCCAGGGCCTGTTCAAAAATTTTGTTTTCCAGCTCCATTTTTTCTCTGATTAGTTCCAGACCAGCAAAGGCAGCATGGCCTTCATTAAAATGATAGAGATCCACCTCTATACCAAGTTCTCTTAAGGCCCTAATTCCCCCGATGCCTAACACTATCTCCTGGGCGATCCGGTCATAATTACTACCAGAATATAATTTATCTGTTATCCAGCCATGTTTAGTTCCAGGTTTACCTGTATCCAGCAGATATAGTTCTTTATTATTAAATTGGTCTGCCTTAAAAATCCTGCAGAGGACATCCTCGCCACTGATTTGCACTGTAACCCTTTTTCCTGTATCTTCGAGAAAACTGTAATCATGTACTGGATAGGTATCATAAGGATAACCATCTGGTCCTATGAGCTGTTTTGTATAATCTTGCCACCAGAGGATGCCAATACCCACAATTGGTAAATCCAGATCATAGGCTGCTTTTAGGTAATCTCCAGCCAGAATACCTAAACCTCCGGCATAAAGGGGTAATCTTTGATCAATTCCATATTCCATGCAAAAATAGGCAACTCTCTTTTTATAATTATTTTTCATTTGCTCCTCCTTTTTATTTTTCTATAAAGTATTCTGCATAAGTTAACTTTATTTTATTCTGTTTACTGCCATTTCTGGACACCTGGAAAAATAATGTTATAATTATTAATATAGATTTATTTTTATCAATGCTATTTAGATTGATTTTAAAAAGGAAGGAGTATAAAAAATGAAAAAAAGAGTTCTGGTTAATGGGGCCTGTGGCAGAATGGGCCAGGAAGTAGTAAAAACCATAGTTCTGGAAAGAGATGATTTGCTGGTAGGGGTCTGTGACCAGGTTAATATTGGCAGGAATTTAATGGACCTGTTGGGACTTGAGGCTGAAGAGCTTATCATTAAAGGGGATTTAAGACAATTAATTGAGGAAACAAGGCCAGATGTAATTATAGATTTTACAACACCTACTGTAGTTATGGATAATATTAGAATTGGCCTGGCCAGTGGAGTTGATATGATAGTTGGGACAACCGGTATAACCGAGGTAGATCTGGAAAGTATAGATAAACTGGCCAGGGAAAATAAGGCCAATATCTTAATTGCCCCTAATTTTGCTCTAGGTGCAGTCTTGATGATGCGTTTTGCTGCAGAAGCTGCTAAATATATATATGATGTGGAAATAATTGAATTACATCATGATCAAAAATTAGATTCTCCTTCCGGTACTGCTATCAAAACAGCTGAACTGATTAAGCAAAATAGAAAAGAAATGAGGGTTATAGAGCAAGAAGAGATTGAAAAAATCACTGGTGCCAGAGGGGCTGATGCAGAGGGGATTAAAATACATAGTGTACGTCTGCCAGGCCTGGTGGCCCACCAGGAAGTTATCTTTGGGGCTGAGGGACAAAGCCTATCTATTAGACATGATTCCTATAATAGGAAATCTTTCATGCCAGGTGTAAAACTGGCCCTGGATAAAATTGACCAGATTTCTGGACTGGTTTATGGCCTGGAACATTTACTTGCCTAATTAAATTTAATACAGGGACAATTAAATATAAAATACACCTCCCCAAAAGGAGAAAAGACAGGTTTCTTTAAGCCCTAGCTGCTTAAATAATTTGCACTTCCCATCAGGAAAATACATATACTGTACTGTATATTCTAATGGTCTGGTTGGGAGGAGGAAAGAAAATAAAAATCGCAATTATCGGTGGAGATCGTAGGGAAGAGATCCTGGTAGAAATTCTTGCAGAACGGGGTTATCAGGTAGCAGTTTTTTCAGATCGGCCATTAAAGGGGGCTAATCTTTTTATCTCCAGTGATATAGAAAAAGTAGTTAAGGATGCCCAAGTAATTATTGCACCGATGTCCAGTACAGATGAAAACTTGTATTTAAAAAACACTTTTGTTGAGAAGAAAATTCAATTAAATGAGGGTTTTTTTAATCTATTAAAAAAAGATACCTTATTTATGATTGGTTTTGCAAATCCCAAGCTGAAAAGATTAATGGAAGAAAAAGGTATGAATTATCTTGAATTAGCCCGTCTGGATGAACTGGCCATACTGAATGCGATACCAACTGCCGAAGGTGCAATTAAAATAGCCATTGAGGAAACAGATATAACACTTTATGCCAGTAAGATACTGGTCTATGGTCTAGGTAAAGTTGGCCTTACTCTGGCCTGGCGATTAAAGGCCCTGGGAGCAGATACTTATGGGGTAACAAGAAACAGAGCAGCTATAGCCAGAGGGAAGGATCTTGGCATAAAGATGCTTAATTATGCTTCCTTAAATAAATATCTGCCAGATATGGATATTTTATTTAATACTGCACCAGCCCTGCTTATTGATAAAGAAGCTATTGCCCTTTTAAAAGAAGAGGCAGTTATAATTGACCTGGCTTCTGCTCCTGGCGGAACGGATTTTTCAGCAGCCAGGGAAAGGGGGATAAAGGCAATATTGGCACCCGGCTTACCTGGCAAGATAGCCCCAGTAAGTGCTGGAAGAATACTTGCTAATCTTATTCCGGAATTAATTGCAGAGTATTTCTAAATGCTTATCCAGGCTGTTCGTTTCCTTTTAAGGAGGTGAATTTATTTGGATTTAAAAGGTAAGAAAATCGGCTTTGCCATTACCGGTTCTTTTTGTACTCTGGACAAAACAATCCTGGCCCTGGAGGAATTTGTTAATTCTGGGGCAGACCTGATTCCTATAGTCTCTGATGCCATTAAAAGCTATGATACCAAATATGGTACTGCCAGGGAATGGCTGGATAAGATAAAAGAAATTAGTAGAAATAATATAATTGATTCTATAGTAAAAGCAGAACCTATTGGACCAGAAAAGATGTTGGATTTGTTGATTATAGCTCCCTGTACTGGAAATACTATGGCCAAGATAGCCAATGGTATTATTGATGAAACCGTAGTAATGGCGGCAAAGGCTCATCTCCGTAATGAAAGACCCCTTTTAATAGCTATTGCAACCAATGATGGCTTAGGCTTAAATGCCAAGAATTTAGGTATTTTATTAAATACAAAAAATGTCTTCTTTGTTCCCTTTGGTCAGGATAATCCCTTTGAAAAAAAGAATTCACTGGTTTCCAGGTTTGACCTGATTAAAAAGGCTGCAGAATATGCCCTGGAATATAAACAGATTCAACCGGTTTTAATAGAATATAGAGGGATATGATTGTATTAGATAATGGATTATGATAAAATATATTATAATTTTAATTGGCCTGTTTAGCAGGAGGTTTTTATGAAAAAAATAGTTCAGAAATTTGGTGGAAGTTCCCTGAATAGCGCAGAAAAAAGGGAAATGGTAGTTAAACATATTGAGAAGGCAATAAAAATGGGTTATAAACCAGTAGTAGTAGTTTCAGCCATGGGCAGGCTGGGGGAACCATATGCTACAGATACCTTGATAGAAGTAGCCAGTGAAATAAATAAGGATATTGATAACAGGGAAAAAGATCTATTGATGTCCTGTGGGGAAATAATCTCAACAATTGTACTGGTCCAGACCCTGAAAAAGGCTGGCATAGAAGCAATTGCCCTGACAGGAGCCCAGGCGGGCATCTATACAGATGATAGTTTTGGCGAAGCAGAGATAATAAGGGTTGTACCAGATAAGGTCAATAAAACATTAAAAGAAGGGAAAATACCTGTTATAGCAGGTTTTCAGGGTATTACTGAAGATGGTGAGATAACTACCCTTGGCAGAGGGGGCAGTGATACAACAGCCAGTATTATTGCCGCTGCCATTGGTGCCTTATATATTGAGATCTATACAGATGTAGCCGGTGTAATGACAGCTGATCCGGCTCTGGTAGAATCGGCCCGTATCCTGGATGTAGTCACTTATAACGAGGTTTGTGAACTGGCTTATCAGGGGGCCAGGGTAATCCACCCCAGGGCAGCAGAGATAGCCATGAAGGAAAGAATACCTATTAAGATAAAATCAACCTTTAATGATGGTCCGGGAACCTTAATTAACAGTAATGGGATGCGTAAAATCAAAGGTGATCGGCCTGTTACAGGTGTAACCAGCCGCCGTAATATAGTTTTTATAAAGATAATACCGGAGAATCCAGTAGAATATGCCACTGGTTTATTGGTTTTTAGCCTCCTGGCTGAAAATGATATTAGTGTTGATTTTATTAATATTCGTTCTGAAGCCACTTCTTTTATAATTGACAGCAAAAATAGGGAAAAAGTGGATGCTATACTTCAGGAACATAATTTTAATTATAAAATAAGGGATGATTTTGTAAAAGTTTCTGTAGTAGGTGGGGGAATGACTGGGCGGCCAGGAGTAATGGCAAAAATAGTTGAAGCTTTAAATAAGGAGAAGATCAAGATTTACCAGACAACAGATTCACATACTACTATATCCTGTTTGGTTAAAAGAGAAAAAGAGAAAGAAGCCCTTAATGCACTTCATAGTATCTTTGAGTTAAATCTATAAAGAGGTGATAAAATGGATAGTTTCGGGGAAGTATTGACAGCTATGGTTACACCTTTTAATGAGAAATTGGAGTTAGACCTGAAAAAGGCCAGGGAATTGGCTGCTTATCTGGTAGATAATGGTTCAGATGGCCTGGTTGTACTGGGAACAACAGGAGAATCTCCTACCCTTACTTATGAGGAAAAGGTAAGCTTATTGGAAACAGTAGTTGATGAAGTAGGAGACAGGGCAGTAGTAATTGCTGGAACTGGTTCTTATTCTACTGCCGAGAGTATTAAAATGACAGAAAAGGCTGAAGCTATAGGAGTAGATGGCATTATGCTGGTTACTCCCTATTACAATAAACCATCACAATCTGGCCTTTATTATCATTTTAAGGCAATTGCTGAAAAAACAAGACTCCCTATCATGCTCTATAATATCCCTGGCCGTACTGCCAGAAATATCGAAGTAGAGACCATGTTGGAATTATCTAAAATAGATAATATCATAGCAGTAAAAGAAGCCAGTGGAGACTTAAATCAGGTTTCCAAACTGAGCAGACTTTTACCTGATGATTTTCTGATTTATAGTGGTGATGATAGTTTATTATTACCGATTTTAGCTGTAGGTGGCGAGGGAGTTGTCAGTGTAGCTGCACATCTGGTGGGAAATGAAATCAAGCAAATGATTAGAGATTTTAAAAATGGGGGACTGGAAGAGGCCATAGAGATGAACAGGAAACTGGGTCCTTTATTTGAAGCTCTTTTTATCACAACTAATCCAGTTCCTGTCAAAACAGCTTTAAACCTTATCGGTAGAGAAGTCGGAGGAGTAAGAGGGCCTTTGTATGCTATGAATGAGCAAGAAGAAAAGAGGCTTATAGAGGTATTAAAGGAGTATCAACTCCTTTAATACCTCTTTTTTTGAAAGAAGACTTGTCTTTTATCTATTTAAAGGATATAATAAAGCTAACGGGTAAAAATGAACGGATTATTGGAATGATCATTTGTTAAGATTTATGCACGGATAAAATGGAGGTGTCTTTTTTTATTTAATGACAAAAAAGAATAAAAATAATTATGAAGTATCTGTTATTCCTTTAGGTGGAATAGGAGAAATTGGTAAAAACATGGTAGTGGTAGAAGTAGGTAAGGAGATCCTTATTGTAGATGCGGGGGTAATGTTTCCAGAAGATGAGTTATTAGGAATCGATCTGGTTATTCCTGATTTTACTTATATAAGGGAAAATAAAGACCGGGTTAAAGGGATTCTCTTGACCCATGGACATGAGGATCATATTGGTGCTTTGCCTTATCTACTACGGGAAATCAATGTTCCAGTATATGGTACCAGGCTGACACTGGGCTTACTGGAAGGAAAACTTAAAGAACATCGCCTATTAAGAGAGACCCGTTTAAAAGTAGTTAATCCTGGTAATTCTGTTCAAATAGGAAAAATAAAGGTAGATTTTATTAGAGTTAATCACAGTATAGCAGATACCTGTGCTCTGGCAATCCATACACCTTTAGGTCCAATTATTTATGCCAGTGACTTTAAGTTTGATCAAACCCCTATTGATGGAGAGGTAGCTGATTTTCATAAATTGGCTGAACTTGGTGATTCTAAACCAGGGGTACTGGCTTTGTTCTCGGACAGTACTAATGTGGAAAGAGAAGGCTATACTTTGTCAGAAAGTGTTGTCGGCCATACCATTGAAGAGATTTTTAGGGTAGCAAAAAATAGGATTATTGTTGCTACATTTGCATCAAATATTCACAGGATTCAACAGATTATTAATTCAGCCTTTAAATATAATAGGAAAGTAGCTTTTACTGGCAGAAGTATGATCAATAATATTGAGATTGCCAGAAATTTAGGTTATTTAACCATTCCGGATGATATGATAATAAATATAAAAAATTGTTTTAATTACCCTGATAATGAAATCGTATTATTAACTACCGGCAGCCAGGGAGAACCTATGGCTGCATTGACCAGAATGGCCAGGGGAGATCATTATCATATCAACATCAGGCAGGGAGACACAGTTATTATCTCTGCTTCGGCGATACCAGGAAATGAACGCTTTATTGGTGAGACCATTAATCAGCTTTATAAAAAGGGTGCTGAGGTTATCTATGAAGATATATCCGGAGTTCATGTATCTGGCCATGCCAGCCAGGAAGAATTAAAATTAATGTTAAATCTGGTGAAACCGAAGTATTTTGTGCCTACCCATGGTGAGTACAGGCATTTAATGCGTCATGCTACACTGGCCAGGGAAGTAGGCATACCGGAAAAGAATATCTATATAGCCGAGATTGGTGACCGGATAGTATTTACAGAAAAACAGATTAAAAAGCATGGTAGTGTACAGGCTGGTAGTATCTATGTAGATGGCCTGGGTGTTGGCGATGTTGGCAATATTGTACTACGTGATCGTAAACTTCTATCAGAAGATGGAATTATTATAGTAGTATTAACAATTGACAGTCATGGAAAAATTCTATCAGGACCTGATATTGTTACCCGTGGTTTTGTTTATATACGAGAATCTGAAGAATTAATTGCTGAAGCTACTTCCAGACTGGAAGAAAAACTGAAAGAATGTGAAAATAACAAAGTAACCGAATGGTCAATTCTGAAAAATCAAATCCGTGAAACCTTGAATGAGTTTATCTATAAAAAAACAAAGAGAAATCCAATGATCCTTCCAATAATAATGCAGGTTTAGAAAATAAGCAGCCAGTTTTACTGGCTGCTTTTTATATATACATAATCTGGATAAGAGATGATAATACTAATTCTTGATAATATATCAAGGAGTGAGCTGAAATGGATTTATTGTCAGATAAGGGAAATAGATGCTCTAAATTAACAGAAGAAAATATTACAGGATTAAATAAAGAGGATAATCCAGAAGAAGAAATGGCCAATACAGAAAGTACAATAGAAACAATTAAGGAACTGGGAGGAATTACCCCCCCTGTAGAAGTAAAAAGCGATATCCATACTATGACAATTATAGGCCAGATTGAAGGGCACATGGTATTACCACAAAAAAATAAAACAACTAAATATGAACATATTATACCACAATTAGTTGCCATAGAAGAAAATCCAAATATAAAAGGCCTGCTGATTATCCTGAATACTGTTGGGGGAGATATAGAAGCCGGCCTGGCTATCTCGGAGATGATCAGTAGTATGAAGACACCAACAGTATCTCTGGTACTGGCGGCGGTCATAGTATCGGTGTTCCCATTGCTGTGGCTACAGACTATTCTTTTATTGCTTCTACAGCCAGTATGACAATTCACCCCATCAGATTAAATGGCCTGGTAATAGGTGTACCCCAGACCTATGAATATCTGGATAAAATGCAGGACCGGATAATTAAATTTGTCAGCACTCATTCCCAAATATCTGAAGAAAAATTCAGAGAGTTAATGTTTCGGACAGGGGAATTGGTCAGGGATGTAGGAACAGTCTTAATAGGCAAGGAGGCTGTTGAATTTGGCATAGTAAATGAAGTTGGGGGACTTGAGGCTGCCCTGGCTAAAATAAGGTCTTTAGCAAGAAGTAGTTATGGGGTGAAATAATCAATGCTGAATTATTCCATCTATCCTCTGGAAATGGTATTAGAGGATTATGATAATTTTGAGGTAAAATACGATGAGCTAATTCTTCCTGATGGTTTAAAAATCCTGGCCGAAAGAATAGATCAAGAAGATGTAAAGGTGGTTAAAATAATATCTACAGATCCACAGGATTATTTAAGACCTGAATTACAGCCCGGTACAATAATAAAGGCAAAAATTTATTGAAACAACTGCTAAATAAGGAAAATAAGGCATAGTTATATTTTAAAGTAGAATAGAAAGGAATATAACTATGCTAACCTTTTTTTCTGGTTTGTTTCTATTTCTAGGGGGACTGGAAGGCAGTAAGTGGGCAATCAAAAACCTGGTCAATGAAAAGATAATAAGGCTAATCCTTGCTCTGGATAAGCATTTTTATCTTTCTATTTTTATGGGTATTATAATAACGGCTATAATGCAAAGCAGCAGTGCCGTATCTGTTATATTGATCGGTTTAATTGAAGCCGGGGTATTATCTTTAAAACCGGCTATAGGAATTATGATAGGTGCCAATATAGGGACTACAGTAACTGGCCAGATCCTCACTTATCCTATAGTCAATTATTATCCTTATCTGATTAGCCTGGGGCTCTGTATAGGGGTATTGAGCCTCTTTATCAAAAAGGAAACCTTGTTTTATATAGGGACCTGTTTATTTTTTTATGGCCTTATTTTTGTTGGTTTAATTCTTATGACAAGATTTTTTCAGTCTCCAGAAAAAAGAAAACTGATCGAAATAATTTTACAATTCTCTGGGAAAAATATTATATTAGGGATCTTACTAGGTGCAGTTATTACAGCTATCATACAGAGTAGTAGTGCCTTGACAGGAATTGTTATAGGCCTGGCTTTTAATAATCTGATTAGTTTAAGAACAGCTATCTCTTTGACCCTGGGCAGTAATATGGGCACCTGTTTTACTGCTTTTCTGGCCAGTATTAATTCTGGACACTTCTCACAAAAGCTGGCCAAAGGGCACTTTGTTTTTAATCTCCTGGGTGTTTTAGCTCTACTTCCTCTTTTTTATCCCTTTGAGGCTATTGTCAGAATATCCAGTCCTGAACTGACCAGGCAGATAGCCAATGCCCAGACCTATTTTAATATTTTTAATACAATTATCATCCTACCTTTCATAAATACTTTTATTAGTTGGTTAATGGGAAAAGAGGATGATTTGCACTGATTGAGGCAGGAATATTATAGTTGGTGGAGAAATTATTATTATACTTATTGTGGATATTAGATGAGGTGAAAAAGATGGCAAAGAAGGTAAAAGAAAAAGCTGTAGAAAAAGAGGAACTTTCAATTGATCAGGAACATATAGAGAAAAGGAAAAATGAAATACTGGGAATTTTAATAATTGCCTTTGCTTTCCTCAGTGTTATCTCCTTATTTACTGATACAGCAGGTCTGGTTGGTAAGGAATTATCCCGGCTTTATTTTTATATATTCGGCTATGGTTCTTATATCATACCAATCCTATTATTATTCTGGGGTATTACTTTAATAAGGCTCAAGGGTTTCCAGTTCAATTTTCGCGTACTGGGTTTTTTATTGGCCTTTATTTCTTGGTTAGCTATTGTACATACTTATCAGTTTCCTGATTTTCCTCTGGAAAAGGCCCTGGATGGGCAAGGTGGAGGCTTAATAGCTGGAAGCATTTCCTGGCTATTTTTAAAATTATTTGGTTCTATTGGAGCTTATGTGGTATTAATAGCAATCCTTTTAATAGGTGTCCTTTTATGGGCAAATATATACCTGGTTTCTCTTTTAGAAAAAATAAAAGGCTTTTTTAAGAAACTTGCCCTCTGGTTTAAGGAGAAGAAAAAGAAGACTAAGGAAGTTGAAGAAGATTTAGCCATTATAGATATCACAGATTATGAGGAAATTAATCCTTTTGCAGAGGATTTAGAAGGAGACCAGGACTTCATTGAAGCTGATATATTTGTAGAGCCACTTCCTGTGGAAAAAACAGAAGAAAAAAAAGAAATTAGTTTAGATAAAATAGAAAAGAAGAAGGAGGAAAAAAGTAATAATTTAATCAAATACAGGCTGCCAGGATTAAGATTTTTAAAGGATAGCAAAAAAGAGCGGGAAAAACCGGGGAATAAGTCCAGTATTCTGGAAGAAACCCTGCAAAGTTTTGGTGTTAATGCCCGGGTAGTAAAAGTTAACCATGGGCCAACTATAACCAGATATGAGCTACAGCCAGCAAGTGGTGTAAAGGTTAGTAGAATTGTCAGCCTTGCTGATGATATAGCCCTGGCTCTGGCTGCCCCAGGTGTCCGGATTGAGGCACCAATTCCAGGAAAAGCTGCTGTGGGAGTAGAAGTCCCCCATCAGAAAAATATTACTGTTGGTTTAAAAGATATTATTGCATCCAGAGAATTTAGTAAATCCAGGGATAGAATTCCTTTAGCTCTCGGTATGGGTATAGATGGCAAACCTATAGTAGCAGATCTAACTGAAATGCCCCATTTACTGGTTGCCGGAGCAACGGGTTCAGGGAAAAGTGTCTGTATAAATACCATTATTACCAGTATCCTATATAAAGCTACACCGGAAGAAGTAAAATTATTATTGATTGATCCTAAAAAGGTAGAATTGAGTGTCTACCAGGGCTTACCCCATTTATTTGCACCTGTTGTAACAGATCCCAAAAAAGCAGCTGCTGTTTTGAAACTGGTTGTCCAGGAGATGGAGAATCGCTATGAGTTGTTTTCTGAAAGTGGAACCAGGGGTATAGACTCTTATAATAATAAGGTTTCCCAGGAGGAGAGGCTTCCTTATATAGTAGTAATAGTTGATGAACTCTCTGATCTAATGATGGCTTCTGCCAATGAAGTTGAGGAGAGCATCTGTAGATTAGCCCAGATGGCCAGAGCAGCAGGTATCCATCTCATTCTGGCTACTCAACGTCCATCTGTAGATGTTATAACAGGCCTAATAAAAGCAAACATTCCCAGCCGTATCTCCTTTGCGGTTTCTTCCCAGACAGATTCCCGTACCATACTGGATATGGGTGGTGCAGAAAAACTATTAGGGAAGGGAGACATGTTGTTTTACCCGGCGGGGACCCAGAAACCCCAACGGGTTCAAGGGGCTTTTATAGATAATGATGAGATTTTTGCTATAGTAGATTTTGTAAAAAACCAGGCTAATCCTGATTATGTCTTTGATGTTGACAATATTGAAGAAAAGATTAGCCTGGAAAGTGATGATGAACGTGACGAATTGTATTATGAGGCCATTAAATTGGTAGTTAATTATCGGGCCTCTATATCAATGTTACAGAGAAGACTACGTATTGGCCATAGCCGGGCCGCCAGAATGATTGATATGATGGAAGAGGACGGTATTGTAGGTCCCTATGTGGGGAGTAAAGCCAGAGAAGTTTTAATCTCCAAAGAAGAACTGGATGATTTCTTAAAAGAAAGGCAGGTAAACCATGATGATACTGAAATATAAAAACCTTTTCAGACAATTATAAATTAAACTGCCTGATAGGAAAGGAGGAGGAAAATGAGTATAGGTGAAATTTTAAAAAAAGCCAGGGAGGAAAAAGGTTTAACATATAAGGAGATTCAAAATGCTATAAAGATTAGAGCAAAATACCTTGAAGCACTGGAAAACAATGATTTTGATGTAATTCCCGGAGAGGCATATGTAAAGGCTTTCTTAAAAGGCTATGGAAATCATCTTGGACTGGAAGGGGATGATCAATTAGTTGAGGAATATATCAACTTGAAAGAGGAAGAAAAAAGACTGCTGGAAGAAGAAGGGGATAATAATAAAGAGGGCAATGGGTTTTTCCAGAAGAAGGGGTTAATAAGTATCATAATTGCTTTAATTATCTTATTAGTGCTGGCAATACTTATTTATAACATTGGCCTCTTAAATAATTCAAGGAATGAATTACAGGTCAATCAGGGAATAGATAATAACCAGAATATTAGCATGAATCATCAATTGAATTCTCTAGAAGATGAAAGGGTTTTTGATAGACTAAACAATAATGATGATCTGGGTATAGGGATAGAAGGTAAAGAAGATAATGAGTTAGAAGATACAGGAGGAGAAGGCATAATTAATAAGACTTTCCAGGAAGAAGGAGAAGTTCATACAGAGCTTACTTTGAAAGAGCTGGAAATTATAATTACTGAAAGAAGCTGGTTACAGGTTTTTGCAGATGGAGAAAAGGTCTATGAAGGTATAATGGAGGAAGGGGAAAATAAAAATATAGCCTACAAAAATAATATATCCATGAAAATTGGCAATGCCGCAGGTGTAAAGGTAAAAAAAGGCCAGGAGATACTTGGCCCCTGGGGAAATAGGGGACAAGTTGTTGAAAAGATATTAGATTAAAAAATCCGGTCACTAAAAATGACCGGATTTTAATAATTATATATTTGGTGGAGGGAGAAGGATTCGAACCTTCGTAGGCATCCGCCGGCAGATTTACAGTCTGCTCCCTTTAGCCACTCGGGCATCCCTCCATAAAAAAATGGCACCCTCAAGGGGATTTGAACCCCTGCCGCCAGGATGAAAACCTGGTGTCCTAGACCACTAGACGATGAGGGCACGTGCTTAACTTGCTGGCTGACCTCAGCCACGATAAGTCTTAGTATACCTTAAAATCTTCAATTGGTCAAAACGATTTTACGCTATCTGGGCAAAATAGAATGTTAATTCGTCATATTTCTGCTTTTTCCTCTCCAATATGGACTTTTTTAATATTATTTTTTAAAAGCTAATAATAATATAATATTCATTAACAATATACTAATAAGAATTAATTTTGTAGACAAATTAAATATGAAGGTGATTCTATGAAAATATTTTTAACAAATGATGATGGGATACATGCTGAAGGGATTAGAATTTTAGCTGAAGTCCTGCAAAAAGCTGGTCATCAGATTTTTATAGTTGCTCCTGACCAGGAAAGAAGTGCCACTGGTCATTCCATTACTATACTTGATCCGATACGCGCTCATGAAGTTGAAATATTTGATAATATTACTGCCTATAAAGTTACAGGTACTCCAGCGGATTGTGTAAAACTGGGATTAGAAAAATTAGTAGATTATAAGCCTGATTTATTAATCTCCGGTATCAATAATGGCTCAAATCTTGGCTATGATGTTTTATATTCCGGGACAGTTTCTGCTGCCATTGAAGGCTGGATGATGGGATATAATTCAATAGCTATATCCCTGGCCAGTAATAAAAAGTACAATTTTTACACTGCCGCTGAATTCATTGCTGATTTTATTGAGAAACAGGATCTTTCCAGATTTAAGGAAAGACTATTATTAAACATCAATGTCCCTGATCTGGACAGAAGAGAAATCAAGGGTGTTAAGATCTGCGGGTTAGGAACCAGCCTCTATGAGGATACCTTTGAGGAAAGGCTGGATCCTTCAGGTAGAAAGTATTACTGGTTAACGGGCGGCAGTGGGAGAAAAGGCCATGAAAACACAGATATCTGGGCAATAGAGAACGATTATATCGCCATTACCCCCCTCAAATTGCAGCTTGATCATGTAGAACTGATAAATAACTGGCCCGAGATAGATTTTTAAAATAATCCAGATTCAAATCATTAATCCCTCCTCATGATAATATATAAGTATTAAAGGAGGGATTATCTTATGCCTGAGTATAAAAATAATGAAAGTGTCATCAATAGCTTTGTAATTTTTAAGGGAGTCCTGCTGGGTATAATCATAATGCTGATTTTTACTGTAATCTTTGCTTTATTTTCCAGTATTCTTTTCAGACTGGAAGAAGCCAAATTAAGCAAAATATTTCTGGGGCAAAATATCATTTTGCTGCTATTAATAGGTTTTTATGTGGCCAGAAATGTAGAAAGGAATGGCTGGCTGAATGGTGCTATTGCAGGGCTGATCTACATGATCATCTTAATCTTGATCGGTACAATCTCTCTTCCTTTATCCATATCAAATATAATATTAATGGCTGTGCTGGCATTAATCCTGGGCAGTATAGGCGGTATATTGGGAATAAATCTATAACTAAAAATAAGAAATGGGCTCCCAAAGAGCCCGATTTTTTTATACACTGGAACAAAAGAAGGGAAGGGTAGAAGCAGTCTGAAGGACTTAATATTTACCTTATTAATCTCCTGGACATCCTGTCCTCGTGTATTTCCTGCGATATTTCCAGCCAGGTTTCTGATAGTTCATCGAGGAATTTAGCTGTTTCTCCTCCGAGGACATTATCAGCACCATCATGGGTTGGATAGGCACTGGATTCTTCAACCATATCTCTTAAGGCCTGTGGATTATCAATAATTGGACAGGGTGCCATGTAATTTTCACTAAAAGGAATCCGTTTCTGGTAGGCTTTAAAGAGTGTATTCTGTAAAAGCTCCTGCAATGATTTATCCTTAACATTATCTACTGCAAAATGGACAAAGGCACAGGGCTCTGCATCACCTCTGGCATTAATATGAAAATATCTCTTACCGCCGGCAATACAACCCTTTGTATATATGCCGTCATTCCAGAAGTCCATTACAAATATAGGCTTTTTACTCCTGATTTCCGGTACCCTTTTGGCTAATTCAGCCCTCTGTTCCGGAGTCAACATAAGATCCAGATCCGGGTTTCTGCCAATCGGTATATAGTGGAAGGACCACATGTAAAGGGCACCTTTTTCAATCATCAAATCAATAAATTCTTCTCCAAAGACTTCATCTATATTATTCCTGGTAGCCGTTACACTGACACCAAATATTATTCCTCTTTCCCTCAATAAATCCATGGCCATCATGATCCTGTCAAAAACACCTTTGCCTCTCCGGCCATCTGTAGTTTCTCTTAACCCTTCCAGACTGATAGCCGGGCTGACATTTCCCACTTCCAGCATCCTGTCTGCAAATTCTTCATCAATGAGGGTACCATTTGTATACATCATAAAGGCAACATCATTATGCTTTGCAAAGATATCAAACAAACGGGGATAAAGGGTTGGTTCCCCGCCGGAAAGGACTATGAAATATATTCCCAGTTCCTTTGCTTCAGATATCAATCTATCAAATGTTTCAAAATCAAGGCTGTCAGTTTTATTATATTTCCCGGCCCAACAGCCCTCACACTTTAAATTACAGGCACTTGTAGGATCTATCAATATAGTCCAGGGTACCGATACACCAAGTTTTTCGGCCATCTCATACTGATAGGGAATTCCATATAAACCGGCATTTATGCCAAAGTTCATTAAAAGGCCGTCCCTGTAGGAAGGTGCAATATCCTTAATTTTATGTATATATTCCATAATCAGAGGATATTTTCTATAGTTTTCCTTAGTCAGCCTCACCCATTCCCTGTGATTATTTCTTATCACCAGTTTTTCTGCAATGTCCAAAAGTTTCTCAATATTAGCTACAGGATCTTTCTGTATGTATTTAATCCCCTGCCGGAGTATTTTTTCGCCTGCATATTTCCTGGCCAGATTAAAATTAATGCCCACTAAAATTCACCTCACTTTTGTAATTAATAATAAAAATAAGTCGACAGATTACTTATTAAAGTAAGACCATCTGGAGAGACACCCCCTTTATAAAAAAAAACAGGAGAGAAATATTTATGAAAGAAATTTTAGTTTATATTTAAATGAATCTTAATTCAGTATCATAATGAATTTAAATTCATTATACAATATTTAAATAAAAATGTCAAGTTATAATATTATTTAACATTAAAATAAAATCATTATTGTAAAAAAATATGCAGTATTAAAATTATGCAGCAAGGAAAAATATTAAGGAAGTCTATAGAAAGAGGTGATAGATAATTGCAATTAACGAAACGATAGACCTGCTACCTCATCAGCAATGGACTTTAAGAAAAGTGATAGATGAAATGGATGGCCGGGCCATCCTGGCAGATGAAGTAGGTTTAGGAAAGACCATTGCCGCAGGAATGATTTTAAAAGAATATCTGGAAAGAGGACTGGTAAAAAAATTTTTAATACTCGTGCCAGCATCGCTGGGTTTTCAGTGGACCAACGAACTGGTAAATAAAATAGGCATTAAAACTGTCTTTTTCAATAGAAAGGGCAGGGCCTGGGACTATTTTGATCATCAGATTGCTTCCCTGGATCTGGCCAAAAGAGAAGAACATGCCCGTTATCTGAATGAAATAGATTTTGATATGGTTATTGTGGATGAAGCCCATTGTCTTAAAAATAGAAAGACCCTTAATTGGCGTTTCGTTAATGGTTTAAAGAAGAAATATTGCTTATTATTAACAGCTACCCCTATCCAGAATAATCTTGAGGAATTATATAGTTTAATAAAAATCCTCTACCCTGACCTATATCCTGATGTAGAAAGCTTTAAAAAGAAATATGTAGCAGGAAAACACCTGGTAAAAAACAGGCAGATTCTAAAAAAAGAATTGGAAAAAGTTATGATTAGAAATTCTCATGCAGATACCAGTCTTGAATTTCCGGCAAGGATTATTCATAATATACCGGTAAGATTAACAGAAAAAGAGCAAAGATTATATGAGCTGGTTACAGGTTTTGTTAAAAAGGAATATTGGAGGAGACGGGCTGGCAGGATCAGTATTCTGAACCTGATAACCTACCAGAGGGAAATCTGTAGTAGTTCCTTTGCTTTATTAAAAGCACTCTCAAGTGGAAAAGAGTATTTTCCCGTTTTTGAGGAGATACTGGCATTGGCAAAGGAAATCAAGATTAATGCGAAAATGAAAAAAGTATTGGAAATATTAAAAAACCTGGATGGGCAAACAATTATTTTTACCGAATACCGGGCAACCCAGATCTATATTGCCCGATTTCTGGAAAAACAGGGCTATAAAGTTATTCTCTTTAATGGTGGTTTAACAAATAGTGGGAAAGAATATATTAAATATATTTTTCAAAAACAGAAGGATATCCTAATCAGTACAGAAGCAGGTAGCCAGGGCTTAAATCTGCAATTTTGTAATAATCTTATTAATTATGATTTGCCCTGGAATCCAATGAAAATAGAACAGAGAATTGGAAGGATACACAGGCTGGGGCAGACCAGTAATGTTAATATCTATAACCTCTTTACCCTTGATACTATTGAAGAAAAAATCCTGAAATTATTATATGATAAAATAAATCTCTTTAAATCTGTCATGGGAGGTATGGAGAAGATATTAATGGATGGTGAAAGGATGCATAATCTGGAGAAGGATATTTTGAGTATTTTGGTAGAAGCCAATAATGAAGATGAACTAGAGGAAAGGTTTGCCGAGCTGGGTAATAGTTTGCAGGGAGTAAGGGATTATGAAAAAAATCTATGTTAGATATTTCTAGAAATAAAAAAGCTATCTCCAGAAGAGATAGCTTTTAGACTGGTGGGCCCACCAGGACTCGAACCTGGGACCAACCGGTTATGAGCCGGTTGCTCTGACCAACTGAGCTATGGGCCCTTATAGTGACGCATAAACAATTATAATATAAAAAATAATTTTAGTCAAATTAATTTAAATGGGAGTATTTTAAAGAAATACAGGCAAAAAACCCAGTATTAGATTATTATTTTAGAATATTACGGGATATTACAAGAAAAACAACTTGACCAGAAAGGAAGTATTTTATATAATTTATCATGTCTCATGGCTTATATGCAGGGGTGTAGCTCAACTGGTAGAGTAGCGGACTCCAAATCCGTTGGCTGCGGGTTCAAGTCCTGCCACCCCTGCCAAATATGCTAACGTAGCTCAATTGGTAGAGCAGCTGACTTGTAATCAGCAGGTTACCGGTTCAAGTCCGGTCGTTAGCTCCATATTGTAAGAAATAATTGAAACCATCTCCTTACAGGGATGGTTTTTTTTATTCTAATATTTTATTGCAAATTGTAATATACTATTTCTAAAGAATATGATGGGGGAATAGTATGAGACTAAAAACACACCAGAAGCAATCACAAATAAGTGTCCAGGAGGCTCATAGAATCTGGGCAAAAGCCCAATCCAGATATTTGATGATCAACAATTTGCAGTTTTTATCAAGCTTTGTTCATGATAAGGATTTTAAGTATATAATCAATAAATTAAAAGACTCCTATATTGAGCAGGCAAACCTGGTGGAAAAAGAATTAAAGAGGTTTTCAATTAAAAGCCCGGAACCAAATAAAACGGATGTAGTATCTACAGGGATTACAGAAATAGCCAGTGATAAACAAATCGCCAGGCTTATCCATAATTTAATGAAATTGTTGTTAAGCAAATGTATGAAAATAATCAAAGAGATAGTTTATAATGATAATCTGCGGGAAATATTTATCAGTATTACCAAAGATGAAGTAATGAAATTATATAATTATGTAAAATATCTGAAGCTGAAAGGCTGGATTGAAGATCCACCACTATATCCTAATGTAAAGGGAAAGGAAATAATAGCAGCCAATGAAATCTGGGAATTATGGGATCATTTGTATTATCGGTATCTGCATATTCAGTTAACCAAGATCTATAATAGCTATGTAAGTGACCCGGAGTTTAGCTTGATTTTGACTACAGGAATAACTATTCTGGAGAAACAGAGCAAGGAATTGGAAAAACTCTTAATCAACTATGGGGTAAATTTACCTGATAAACATCCTAAAAATATACCTACTCCTGAATCAAAAGAGAATTTTAATGATAAGTTTATTTTTAATATTATTTTGGATTCCATGATGAATGCCAATACTACTCATGGTTTTGCCTTAATGGAGTTGGTCATAAATGAGAAATTGATGGATTTATTCAAAGAACTTTTGTTTAATGAAATATATTTTATTGATAAATTAATCAGGTATGGTAAGGTTAAAGGATGGATTGCTAAGGTACCCGTTTATAGGGTCAGGAGTTAAAAGGAATTTGACTTTAGTATAATTTCATTATATAATAAAACTTGCTTTGCAGGGGTGTAGCTCAAGTGGTAGAGTAGCGGACTCCAAATCCGTTGGCTGCGGGTTCAAGTCCTGCCACCCCTGCCATTTTTTTATATATTATTCCTCATTAGACATATAGCTGCCCCAATGGCAGTGGAATATTCTGCATACTCAGGAAACTCAAAATTCCCCTCAAAAAGCCTGGCTTTAATCAAGCTCTTTAAAATCCTTTGTCCATAGGGAATATTGGCCAACTGGCCTGTGAAGATTATATTTTTATCTCCCTCCATCCTGGCTGCAAAAATTGAAAGCATACCTATAGTCTGAAAAACCATATTAAAAATCCCGGCTGCTAGGTCTTCTTTAGTTGCATCATCACTGCTCTTGCCAAAATTGGACACAGTTATCCATTTCAGCAGACTCCCAATTTCCTCCTGGGAAATATCTGCTAAGCGCAAATCTACTTTTCCCAGATCACCTTTTTCTGTCATTTCTAATATTTTATTAAAATCAAGGGTATGGAGGATTTCTTTACTTAAACCCATAAGGGTTCCTCCACCAACTCCTGTTCCGCCAAGATGTTTTACTTTGCCATTTTCAACCCTGACAAAGGCTGTACCTGTCCCCATACTGACGACTATTGCCTTATCTGCCTGTACCAGATAGGTACCACCTAAACCGATAGAAGTGAATTCATTTATCTTGACAGTTTCTATACCAAAGAGATTCATATCTATGAAGCTGGAACCAACACCGGTTATAGCAATTTTTTTGATTTTATCTAAAGGTAAATTATGTTTATTGATAAATTTCCCCAGGGCCCCAGAGGCAGAAGCCAGGGGATCACTGGCCTTAACACTTAAGACATCCAATAAAGTATTATCTACAAAGCCTGCTAAATCTGTAGTAGTACCACCAATGTCTATACCCAGAATCACTATCATCACATCCTTTTATAAATTTAGATAGAACTCATAATAAAATTCTATTAAAAGTATTTTTTTCCTGCTTTATTCTTGACAAATTAGGCTTTTTATATTAACATTATATAAAAATAAATATCTATGTAAACAAGGAAGGACCCCAGTAACTCCACTAGCTAAATGCAAGAGTGGGGCGAATTACAGTCTGGAGTTTCAATGTGAGAGCATTGCGGATTCAACCGATATATTGATTAGAGGCATCATATTTTAAATGATATGGTGTAAAGATAAGGTGGTACCACGAGACCTGCTCGTCCTTATTGGGCTGTAGGTCTTTTTTGCATTTATACATTTTTTATCAGTTTTTTAATTTAGGAGGTGTTTTTATGGAAAATGTTTTTGATTACTTGAAAGAAAGGGGATTTATAGCCCAGTCCAGCAATGAGGATGAAGTTAGAGAGATCCTGAATAATAAAAAAATAACCCTCTACTGTGGTTATGATCCTACAGCAGACAGTTTACACATTGGCCATTTTATTACCTTAATGGCTCTCCGCCATCTGCAAAAAGCAGGTCATCGTGTCATTACTTTAATCGGGGGAGGAACAGCCTCAATAGGTGACCCTTCAGGAAAAGATGAAATGAGGAAAATGCTTAGCTTTGAAGAGTTGGAAAGAAATGCGGCAGCTATAAAAGAGCAGATTGCTAAATTTCTGGATTTTTCCGATGGCAAAGCAATCATGGTAAATAATGCTGATTGGTTAAGGGAGTTAGAATATCTACCTTTTCTGAAAGATATAGCTGTTCATTTTTCTGTTAACAGGATGTTGTCTGCTGAGTGTTATAAATCAAGGATGGAAAAAGGCCTCACTTTATTGGAATTTAATTATCTGGTCTTACAATCCTATGATTTCTTACAGTTATATAGGAATTATGATTGTGTTCTTCAGGTTGGTGGGGATGACCAGTGGTCAAATATGTTAGGAGGAATTGATTTAATCAGGAAAAAGGAAAGGGCTACTGTAAATGTATTGACCTTTAATCTCCTGACAACCAGTGAAGGCAAAAAGATGGGTAAAACTGAAAAAGGTGCTTTATTCCTGGATCCTGAAAAGACAACACCATATGATTTTTATCAATATTGGAGAAATATTGATGATGGTGATGTAGAAAAATGCCTGGCTTTATTGACTGATTTGCCCATGGAAGAAGTTAGAAGATTGGGTAGTTTACAGGATGAAGAAATTAATAAGGCCAAAGAAGTCCTGGCCTTTGAAGTTACAAAACTGATCCATGGTGAAGAGGAGGCAAAAAAAGCTGAAAAAGCTGCCAGAGCATTATTTAGTGATAAAGGTTCCCTGGCAGGCTCTATCCCTTCTTCTGAAATAGAAAAAGAAAAATTTGCTGAAGGTTATTATATAGTACGCCTGCTGAAAGATGTGGGCCTGGTTTCTTCAAATAGTGAAGCCCGGCGCTTAATACAACAGGGTGGTATTTATATTAACAATGAGGTCATCAATGATATTGATCTGGATATAAGCCTGGAACATTTTGATGCTGACAATAAACTATTAATAAGAAGAGGCAAGAAAAATTACCACCTGATTAAGCTTATATAATAAAAAATTATATAATATAAAAAGGGTCCTTGTTTTATGGGCCCTTTCCTTGCTATATTTTTGAACTTATAATCTTAATAGTATTTTTGAATGGAAGTGATTTGCATGGCTAATAAATATAGGGATAATAAGATAAAACAGGAACATACCATAATCGAAGACTTACTACCATTACTGGAGGAAATTGCAGAAATACCTTCTGTTAAAAGTATTATACCAGGGAGGATTAACAGGAGAAAAGGCAGTGGTATTCCTCCCTATCTGCAGTTAAAATATGATACCGGGAGTGGTATTAAGTTACTGGCCAAAAATAGTTCATCAGTCCAGGAGGTTTTCCTGGTCACAGATGATGTAGAAAAAACTATTGATTATTTAAAGGAAAAGGATTTTATACGCTAATAGAAGTGAAAAGTTTTTAGTTATTAGACTTGACAATAAAGAATGTGCTGGTATATAATATAGATGCTTAACGGGCTATGGCGCAGCTTGGTAGCGCGCTACACTGGGGGTGTAGAGGTCTCGAGTTCAAATCTCGATAGCCCGACCATATTTTAATGCTGGGGTAAGTCCTCAGCATTTATTTTTATAAGCTAAATATTTTATGAGATGAAAAAGGAGTATTGTTATTTTATGATAAAGGTTGCTCTAGTTTCATTGGGATGTTCCAAAAACCAGGTTGATAGTGAATTAATCCTCGGCCAGGTATCTAGTAATAAGGGGTTTCAGCTTGTTAAAGACCCTTACCAGGCAGATATAATTATAGTAAATACCTGTGGCTTTATTCAGGATACTAAAGAAGAATCAATTCAAACAATACTGGAACTGGCAGCCTTAAAATATAAGGGAAGCCTGAAAGGATTAATAGCAACAGGCTGCTTGACCCAACGCTATCAAGGCCTTATTTTGGAGGAAATGCCAGAGGTAGATGCAATATTGGGGACAGGGACCTTTGGGAAGATAAATGATGTTATCAATGGGGTTTTGGCCGGGAAAAGGTTAAAAGAAATAGGCGGCCCAGCCTATCCTTATAAAGCAAGTGAACCCAGGCTTCTAACTGACTCTCATTTTGCTTATGTTAAGATAGGGGAAGGTTGTAATAACCATTGTAGCTATTGTAGTATTCCTAAAATAAGAGGACCCTATTACAGTAGGACAATTGATGATATCAAAAAAGAGGTTGACTGGCTAACAGGAGTGGGAGTAAAGGAAATTATTCTTATTGCTCAGGATATAACCTCCTATGGCCAGGATATCTATGGAAGAAAAAATTTGCCTGAATTAATCAGAAAAATACTGGAAAATAAAGATTTTCAATGGCTACGGCTTTTATATAGTTATCCAGAATCCTTTCCTCTTGAGCTTCTGGATTTAATGAAAGAGGATAAAAGAATCTGTCCTTATTTGGACCTGCCTATCCAACATTCTTCCAATAGGATTAGAAAACTGATGAACCGCCGTGGGAGCAGAAAAGACCTGCTTAATTTAATTAAAGAAATAAGAACTGCTATTCCTGATGTTGTAATCAGGACCTCATTGATAGTAGGTTTCCCAGGTGAAGAAGAAGAAGATTTTGAGGATTTACTGGATTTTATACAGGAAGTAAAATTTGATAGACTGGGTGTTTTTAAATATTCTAGAGAAGAAGATACAGCAGCTGCAAAATTTGATTTTCAAATTCCTGCAGAAATAAAGGAAGAAAGATTTCAAAGGATAATGGAAAAACAACAGAAGATTGCTGCTAATAATAATCAAAAATATGTAAATAGTAACTTAGAGGTTATAGTTGATGAAATAGATAAAGAATACGTTCTTGGCCGTACGAAATATGATGCTCCAGAAGTTGATAATTTAGTCTATATAATGGATGGTCATAATCTTAAAAAAGGCGATATTGTAAAATGTAGGATTAAAGAGGCCTATGAATATGATTTAATAGGGGAGCTAATAAATGAATAAACAAAAATTGAATTTGCCTAATAAAATAACCCTGCTAAGGATATTACTGGTACCAGTTTTCATCTATTTTCTTTTGCTGGAAAACCCTGATAATACTTTTCTTTATAGACTTATCGCTTTATTGATTTTTATTATTGCTGCCATTACAGATGGGCTAGACGGCTATATAGCAAGAAAACAGAAAGTTATTACTAAATTTGGCAAAATAATCGACCCCCTGGCAGATAAATTATTGGTCTCTTCTGCTCTTATTACTTTTGTAGCATTGAATAAAATTTCAGTCTGGGTTGCTATAATAATTATTGGACGTGAATTTGCAGTAACTGGCTTAAGGGTAGTAGCAGCCAGTGAAGGCCGGGTTATAGCAGCAAGTAATTGGGGAAAATGGAAGACAAATCTGCAAATCTATGCAATCATAGCAGTGATCCTGGATCCGGAGATTCTTCTTTTACCTTTTCATTTAAAAGATTTACTCCTCTGGCTTGCTGTACTGGTAACTATAATCTCAGGAATAGATTATTTCAAAAAAGCAGGCCTGGACCTATTCAGGGAGGATGATAATTAATATTATCCTCTTTTTTTTCTTCCAGAGATTACAAATGTTATACACTGGAAACATATATTATAACATGATATAATTTACTGGTAGCTTAAGAGAAAGGAGTGTTAATGGTGGAAATAAAGGGCTTAAAAATATATATAGTTATCTTTGTTACCCTGCTTATAGTTGGCCTTTTTTTTGCTGCTCAATATTTACTGGCTCTTTATAGGATTGATAAACCTTTGCGAGACCAACTTGCTGCCCTGGAAGGGATTAGGGGGCTGGAGATTATTGAAAATGCTAAAAGTACTGATATAAGGCTAGAATTAGAGCCTGGTATAGATTTTTATAATTTATATCAAAATGTTGATGGAATTATGGAGAAGATCCTGGGGAATAAAAGGGGTAAGATCATAATTACTAACAATAGTATAAAGGAATTGTCTGCCAGCTACCTTCAAATGCATTATGCTATTTATGAGGGTATTAATACAGGAAGGTTTTTAGAAATGAAAAAAAACATTGATGATATAGCTTTAAGCCTGGAACTGGATAATTACCAGGTCTGGGTGGATAATGAGGCTGTATATCTTCAATTAGATAAAAATAATAATTCTTTTTATAGCAGAATATCCTATCATGACAATAATGTAAAATAAGAAAAGCAAAATATATGTAATAGCAAAAAAAAGAAAGGAGGTTAGCCATGATTAGGGAATTAGGTTTAGGAACTCTACTGGGACTAATAATTATTTTTATTAGCCAGGGATATAATATATTACCTTTTCTTTTTCTCGGAGTTTTGGGTTTTTTTATCTGGCAGATCCTTTCCCAGGAGGGTGCTGGGGGAATAGCTGGTTTAACTTCGAATAAGGATGAAAAGACAATACCTGTCATTGATTTTAAAGACATTGGGGGCCAGGATACAGCCAAAAAAGAGCTAATTGAAGCCCTTGAATTTTTAAAAGATCTACCTGGTGTAAAGAAAATGGGAATCAGAGCAATTAAGGGGATTCTATTAAGTGGACCTCCTGGTACCGGTAAAACCCTACTGGCCAAGGCTGCTGCTCATTATACTGATTCTATCTTTCTGGCAGCTTCAGGAAGTGAATTTATTGAGATGTATGCAGGTTTAGGGGCAAAAAGAGTTAGAAATTTATTTAAAAATGGACGGAATCTGGCCAGGAAAAATAATAAAAAGAGTGTAATAATCTTTATAGATGAGATAGATGTTCTTGGAGGTACCAGAGGCCAGGTAAGCAGTCATATGGAATATGACCAGACCTTAAATCAATTGTTGGTAGAAATGGATGGCTTATCTATAGATGATGAGATACAGATTCTGTTGATGGCGGCAACTAACAGAATAGATGTCCTGGATCCAGCCTTATTAAGGCCAGGTCGTTTTGACCGGATTGTAAATGTTGATCTTCCTGATAAAGAAGGAAGATTAAGCATCCTGAAGATTCATGCTGCCAATAAACCTTTAGGAGACGATGTGGATCTTGCAGAGATAGCTGGAGAGACTTATGGCTTTTCTGGTGCCCATCTGGAAAACCTGACTAATGAGGCAGCTATCTTTGCTTTAAGGGAAAATAGTCCCCTAATAACTAGCAAACATTTTATGGAGGCTATTGACAAGGTAATGATGGGTGAAAAATTAGATAGAAAGCCTGTAAAAGAAGATTTGGAAAGGGTAGCAGTTCATGAGACAGGCCATGCTTTAATTGCTGAGATTATGAACCCTGGTTCTGTTTCCACTATTACTATCAGCCCCCGGGGTAAAGCCCTGGGTTATGTACGGCAAAATCCTGCTGATGATCTTTATTTGCAGACAAAAGGATACCTGGAAAATCAAATTAGTATTGCTATAGCCGGTTCAATTGCTGAAGAAATTCTCCTGGGAAGTAAAAGCACCGGGGCCAGCAATGATTTTAAACAGGCTATACAGCTGGTTAAAATTATAATTGAAGCAGGGATGAGTAGCCTGGGAGTGGTAGATAAGGATAGTATTCCAGATAATATCTTGCATCAGGAAATTACAAAAATTCTAAGGCAGATAGAGGAAGAGGTAAAAAAGATAATAATTAAACATCAAGACTTGATAAAAAAGATTACCGAAGAATTGCTTATTCAGGAAAGTTTTTCTGGTAAAGAGTTACGGGAACTTATTGTTAAGGAAAAGGCAGCCTGTAGAGCCTGTTAAATTTTTAACAGGTTCTTTTTTTATAAAAAAATTTATTGTTTAGTAAAGGAATATATAAAAATTCGCTGTAAAAATATGTTATAATAATAATGAAAACAAAATATAGAGATGAGTGAAAAAATGAAAGATGCTATGAAAGACACTATTATAGAAAATTTAGAGCTAGTCCTGGGCGAGGAACTCAAGAAAAAAAATCTAAGTATTTCTGTGGCAGAATCCTGTACAGGTGGACTATTAGGCAGTAGGATTACAGATGTTCCCGGTAGTTCTGCCTATTTTATGGGTGGGATGATTGTTTATAGTAATGAAGCAAAGATTAAACAACTCCAGGTTGCAAAAGATACTATTAGGAAGTATGGGGCAGTAAGTGAAGAAACAGCCAGGGAAATGGCTAAAAACATTAGAGAGCTTTTTCAAACAGATCTGGGTATTGCTATCACAGGTATTGCCGGCCCAGATGGAGGAAGTGCCAGGAAGCCTGTTGGCCTGGTTTATATTGGTCTGGCTTATAAAGAAGACCTGAAGGTTTATGAACTTAAGTTAAAGGGTAATAGGGAAAATAATAAATGGCTGAGTACTGAATATGCTTTATATTTTACATATAAATACATTTTATCAAAAGAGGAATTTTCATAGATTTAAGAGAATACTATATATATTACATTTCAATTCAGTTAATTACTTAAAAAGAGAAAAAAATATAAGGGGGTAGAGGTTTATGAGAAAAAGACATTTATTTAGTTTAGCTGTTTTTCTCATTCTTGTAGTATTTTTATCTTCACTGGTTAATGCAGAAGGGGACTTGCTTATTGAGGGTATAAATGCCTACTACAATAAAATGTATAATGTTGCTATAGAAAAATTCCAGGATCTCTTAAAAGATGATGAAAATAATATAGATGCTTTATATTATCAAACTTTATCTTATTTGGAATTAGCAGATATAGTGAGAGCTAAAGAAAATATCAATCTGTTGGCTGAAAAAGGCTATTCTTTTGGTATCCTCCACTGGAAATTAGGGGAATTATATCTGAACAAATACCAGACCTATGATAGTCCTTTTTATAATGAGGCTAAAAAAGAATTAGAAAAAGCTAAAAGCCTAGGTATTGCTTCAGCTGGCTTACATAGTGATCTGGCCATGGCTTATCAGGGACTGGGTAATCAGGATCTGGCTGCCCGGGAATATGAAATTGCCATCCAAAAGGGGCATGTTGTTTCTGATTATATCAACCTGGCTATAATTTATAAGGAGGCTGGCAAACTGGATGCAGCCCTGGAACTATATACAAAAGCCCTGGAGGAAAATCCAAATAATGTCTCACTTTATTTAAATTTAGGTGATATTTATCTGGAGAAAGAAGAGTATGGATTGGCTATAGATATACTGAATCAGGGTTTGAAATTGAATCCTTCCATGGTCGCCATGAGAACTAATCTGGCCCTGGCCTATTATCATAACCAGGATTATGGCCAGGCTATTGAAGAATTTCGTCAGGTTATCAGGGAAAATCCTAATATATATCAGGCTTATTATTACCTGGCAGAGATATATAATAAGGCAGAAAATAATTATGACCTGGCTATAAACTATTATGAACAGGCTATAAGCTATAACAGGAGTTATGTAAGGGCCTATTTAGCCCTTGGTGATCTCTATCTAAAAAATGAAGAAACCTATAAAGCAATGGCTCAATACCTGAAGGCTCTGGAATATAATCCGGAATATGCAGATGCTCATTTCCGTTTAGCCCTGGCCTATGTTCAGATGGATATGAGGGAAGCCGCCATAGAGGAGTTGCGGAAAACCCTACACATAGATAATAGCAATAATGAAGCCAGATTATTATTGAATAGGTTACAGGAGGAATAAACTTTAATGCGACTCTTTATTTCCATCAATTTACCCGCTAATCTAAAAGATGCTTTAAGTAATAGGCTTAGTAATTTTAAAAAAGAAACTCTTAATGATATAAGATGGGTGAAAGAAGAAAACTGGCATATTACTTTGAAATTTTTAGGGGAAATAGAGGAAGAGAGAGTAGAAAAGATCAAGGAAAAAATTACCTATGTAGCAAGAAATAACAGGCAGCAATCCATCAGATTTTCCCGGATTGCTGCTTTTCCTTCCTTAGAAAATCCCAGGGTTATATTTATAGGCCTTGATGATACTACTCGTACATTGACTAAGTTATATAGGGATATAGGAGCCCAATTTTCTGAAAAACCCGGTCCATTTACCCCACATTTAACTATAGGGAGGGTAAAAGAGAGGGCTGATAAAAGAAAAATATCTGGCCTGTTAAAGGAATACCAGGAGCTAGATTTTTCCCCTTTTGAATTGAAAATAGAAAAAATCTCTTTAATGAAAAGTGTTTTGCAGAGGAATGGACCAATATATGAAGAGCTTTATTTCATTAATTTAATGGAATCTAGTGATTAGATGCTTGCATTTTGTGAACGAATGTTCTATAATGAATTTAGATAATAATTGGGAGAGGTGAATTTCATTGTCCAGAAGTGAAAAAGAACAGGCCCTGGAAATGGCTATAAAGAGAATTGAAAAACAGTTTGGCCAGGGCTCTATAATGAAGTTGGGAGAAACTACTTCTTTAAACATTGAGACAATACCTACAGGAGCATTAACACTGGATATTGCCTTAGGGGTAGGGGGTGTGCCTCGGGGTCGTATTATTGAGATATATGGTCCGGAGTCTTCAGGTAAAACAACCCTGGCCTTACATATAATAGCCGAGGCCCAGAAAAGGGGAGGAGTTGCTGCCTTTATAGATGCTGAACATGCCCTTGATCCCCGTTATTCTGAAAATCTGGGAGTGGATATTGACAGCCTGCTGATTTCCCAGCCAAATAATGGTGAAGAAGCTCTGGAAATAGCTGAAGCCCTGGTTAGAAGTAATGCCATTGATGTAATCGTAATTGATTCTGTGGCAGCCTTGGTTCCCAAGGCAGAGATTGATGGAGAGATGGGTGATACACATGTAGGATTACAGGCCCGTTTAATGTCACAGGCAATGAGAAAATTGTCTGGTGCTATCAGCAAAACTAAGACAACCTGTATCTTTATTAATCAAATCAGAGAAAAGGTTGGTATTATCTTTGGCAACCCTGAAACTACACCTGGTGGACGGGCTCTGAAGTTTTATTCTTCAGTAAGGTTGGAAATCAGGCGGACCCAGACGATAAAAGATGGTGATGAGTCAGTAGGTGCCCATACAACAGTAAAGGTTGTAAAAAACAAAGTCGCCCCTCCCTTTAAACAGGCTACCTTTGATATTATGTATGGAACAGGTATTTCTGCTTCTGGTTGTGTTCTGGATATGGGCGTAGAAATGGGGATTGTTGATAAAGCTGGTTCCTGGTATTCCTATGGAGATGAAAGACTTGGACAAGGCAGGGAAAATGCCAAGAAGTTCCTGGAAGAAAATTCTGATCTGATGGAAGAAATAGAGCTAAAGATCCGAGAAGGCTTGGGATTAATAGAAGAAGAAAATGAAATTGGTGAAGAAGCATAGTGGATGAGGAATTACAGGAAATTAAAGAAGAAATATTTACCCTATTATCCTATCGATTACGCAGTTCTTACGAACTTAAGCAAAGATTATTACAGAAGGGCTATCGGCAGGAAAAAATAGATGAAGCAATAAACTACCTCCTGGCTGCGGGTTATTTGAATGATGAGGATTTTGCTTATAAATGGATCAAGGATCGTTTAAAACACAAACCCCGGGGTAGAAATCTATTGATCAAGGAACTTAAGAGTAAGGGTATAGGGGATGACATTATAGAAAAAGTTTTGAATGATTTATTAGCTCCTGAAATAGAACTGGAATTAGGTCTTTCCCTGGCTTTAAAATGGTTAAATAGCCGGGAAAAAGATATAAATAAATTAAAAAGATATCTTTATAATAAGGGTTTTCCCTTAAGTCTAATAAATAAAATAGTAAATTCCCTTGAAGAAAAGAGAAGTGTTAATAATCTGTAATATTATTAGCACTTCTTTTTCTTTTGTAACCTAGTTTTCTTGACAGTTTAAAGGAAAAGAGATAAAATAATATCAGGCGTTTTCCCGATTTCAAGATAAGTTGTATATATATTTTACAGTTAAAGATAGGGGGTGAATGGGATTAGTGGAGGTGTTTTGTATGTATTGATTTCTATCCCTATAAGTATCCTTATAGGTTATCTTATTAGGAAATATATAGCTGAAGCCAAAATACAAACTGCAGAAGAAGAAGCAAAAAAGATACTAGAAGATGCCAGCCGTGATGCCGAGTCTAAACAGAGGGAAATAATTCTGGAAGCTAAAGAAACAGCTCATAAAATAAAAGAAGAAGTAGATAAAGAAAATCAAAGAAGGCGTAATGAGTTACAAAGGCTGGAAAATCGCTTAATGCATAAAGAAGAATCTCTGGATAGAAGAACAGAGACTATTGAGAGAAAAGAACAGAGTATAAGGGATAAAGAAAATTATCTAAATAACCTTGAAAAAGAAATAATTGCATTAAAGGAAAAGGAAATTAAAACTTTAGAGCAGATTTCTAAATTTACTGAAAATGAAGCCAAAGAGTTCCTCTTTAAAAAGGTTGAAGAAGAACTGGAATATGAATTTGCAAAACTGATCAAAGAAAAAGAAATTAAGCTAAAAGAAGAGGCAGAGAAAAAAGGCCGGGAAATTATTTCACTGGCAATTCAAAAATGTGCTGCTGATCATGTTGCTGAAACAACTATCTCTGTTGTATCATTACCAAATGATGAAATGAAAGGTAGAATTATTGGACGGGAAGGAAGGAATATTAGAACACTGGAGAATTTGACCGGTATTGATTTGATCATCGATGATACTCCAGAGGCAGTGGTTATATCTGGTTTTGACCCTATTAGAAGGGAAGTGGCCAGAATCGCCCTGGAAAAACTTATTTCCGATGGTAGAATCCATCCAGCCCGTATTGAGGAGATGGTTGAAAAAGCCAGAAATGAATTGGAAGCACATATCAAAGAATTAGGAGAACAGGCTACTTTTGATGCAGGAGTACATGGACTGCATAATGAGTTGGTAAAACTACTGGGCAGATTACAATTTAGAACAAGTTATGGGCAAAATGTATTGCAACATTCCCTGGAAGTATCCTATTTGGCTGGAATTATGGCTGCTGAATTAGGAGCAGATGTAACTCTGGCCAAAAGAGGTGGCTTACTTCATGATATAGGAAAAGCTGTGGATCATGAAGTAGAGGGACCACATATAAAGATCGGTGTTGATCTAGCCCGTAAATATGGTGAATCTGAAAAGGTAATCCACTGTATTGAAGCTCACCATGGTGATATTGAGTTTAATTCTATTGAAGCAGTACTTGTCTCCGCTGCTGATGCAATTTCTGCTGCCAGACCTGGAGCCAGAAGGGAAACGCTGGAGTCTTATATCAAGAGACTTGAAGAGTTAGAAAAAATTGCGACTGGCTATAAGGGTGTAGAGAATGCCTATGCAATACAGGCTGGAAGAGAGTTAAGAGTAATTGTAGAATCTGAAGAAATTGATGATATTACTGCCAGCAAAATGGCAAGAGATTTGTCCCGGGATATTGAAAATAATTTAGATTATCCTGGACAGATCAAGGTAGTAGTTATCAGAGAAACCAGATCTGTAGAATATGCAAAATAAACTTGAATACCCGGGCTCCTTTAAGGAGCCCTTTTTAAATATATACAGGCTCTTTTTCTTATACTAAGGGCAAATAAAAGGTATAATAATAGAATACAGTAATATATATTATGAAATAATTACTTGTAAAGTAATAACCAATATAGGTTCTACTTATAGTAATTAAAAGGATTAGTAAGAGTAAGTAGGGATATGAAAGGAAGGTATTTGTGAAAATTTTATTTCTCGGTGATATAGTAGGAAGACCAGGAAGGCATGCAATAAGGGATCTTTTGGCTGATGTAATTGCAGGAAACAATATTGATCTGGTCCTTGCTAATGGAGAGAATGCAGCTGGAGGCTTCGGTATCAGTAAAGCAGTTGCTGAGGAATTGTTTTCCTATGGAATCGCTGCCCTTACTCTGGGTAATCATACCTGGGATAATAAATCAATAATAGAGATTATTGATGAAGAGAAAAGAATAATCAGGCCTTTAAATTATAATAGTGATGTACCTGGCAGGGGTTGGACCCTGCTTAAATGGAAAACCCATAATATCGCTCTTATAAATTTTATTGGTCAAGTATTTATGAATGGTAATAATTCTCCTTTTGATATATTTGACCAATATATTGAAGAAATAAAGAAAAATGTAGAGATAATTATTATTGATTTTCATGGAGAAGCAACAGGAGAAAAATTAGCCTTTGCTCATTATGTTGATGGTAAAGTAAGTGCTGTTCTTGGAACACATACTCATGTACAGACCTCAGATAATAGGATCTTACCCAAAGGGACTGCTTATATTACAGATCTGGGAATGTGTGGAGCCTGTGATTCCATTTTAGGGATGGAAGTAGAAAGTGTTATCAAAAGGTTTAAAACTCAAATACCGGAAAGATATAAAATTAAGAATGATGGTTTTTATAAGCTGGAAGGGGCTATTATTGAGATTGATGAAGAAACCGGATCTACTCAATGTATTAATAAAATCAGGATTTATAATAAATAATTTTTGAATTTTTTTACTAAATATGCAGGAATTTTTTTGCATATGACTAATATAATATATAAGAATAGAATTTATCTATACACAAGGAGGTAATTGACTAACATGGAAGTATTGAAAGTATCAGCAAAATCAAGTCCCAATAAAGTAGCAGGTGCATTAGCAGGGGTATTAAGAGAAAGGGGAAGTGCAGAATTACAGGCTATTGGGGCTGGGGCCTTAAACCAGGGTATAAAAGCAGTAGCAATAGCCAGAGGTTTTGTAGCACCCAGTGGTATTGACTTAATTTGCATACCGGCTTTTACAGACATCGAGATTGATGGCGAGGAAAGGACAGCTATCAAATTAATTGTTGAACCTCGCTAGGCTTATCCATTATTATTTTTATATTTATAAACCATTATATTTTTATAATATTAAAAAAGTTTTAAATGGCCGCAAGGCCATTATTTTTTTAAGAGGTGAATATAATGAATAAATTTATTGGTCATATTGATACATTACTGAATTATGACCAGGATAAATCTTATGATTTTTTCACCAATAATGATAACTTTCACGTGGATCTAGTTAAAATGAAAAAGGCCGGGATTAAATTAGCAGTTTTTGCAGTCTATGTGGAAAGTAAATATAAACCTTTTTGGGCTTTAGAAAGGACTCTGGAATTAATTGATAGATTCCATAATCTAATTGAATCAAGTCAGGAGCTGCAACTAATAAAGGATCTAGAAGATATAGAAAGTCTTCTGGAAAATGATAAAATAGGCGCCTTGCTGGCTATTGAAGGTGGAGAAGGAATTTTTTCAGAATCAGCCTTAAGGATATTATACCGGCTGGATGTCAGGATGATAGCCCTAACCTGGAATCAAAGAAACCAATTAGCAGATGGTATTGGAGAACTGGAAACAAATGGTGGACTTACTACTCTGGGCAAGAAGATTCTAAGTGCTATGGAGGAATTAGGAATCATCCTTGATGTATCACATCTAGCCCCTGCCGGTTTCTGGGATATAGTAAAAATAGCCAAAAAACCTTTTCTGGCCTCCCATTCCAATGTCCTTAATGTCTGTAATAACAAAAGAAATCTGGATGATGAACAATTAAAAGCAATAGCTGAAAATAAAGGATTAATTGGCCTTAATTTTGCACCAGCTTTTTTAGTTAAGGATAAAAAAGCAGATATATCTGATGTAATCAGGCATATAGATTATATAAGAGACTTAGTTGGTATTGAAAATATTGTCCTGGGCACAGATTATGATGGGATAGATAATACACCAAAAGGTCTGGAAGACCTGGGCAAATTAGATAACCTAAAAGAGGAATTATTAAGGAGAAATTATAGTCTCCAGGAGATAGAACAAATATTTATTTTAAACTGGTTAAATTTCTTCAGGAGAATTTGGGGATAATTTTGCTTGAATAAAATACTGGGGGAAGTATATAGTGATTAATATTTTATGGTTTCTTTTTATAGTTTTTTCATTTTTAGTAGCTGCCCTTAATGGTAGGATGGAGCAAATCTCCCCGGCAATATTTCAGGCAATTACCGATACAGTAAACCTCTTTCTTGCTTTAATAGGACCAATGGCATTCTGGTTGGGAATAATGAATATTGCCAAAAAATCAAAGTTAACAGACCTGATTGCTAGCTTGCTCCGACCAATCATAAAACTTATTTTTCCTGATATACCTGAAAACGACCCGGCTTCTGGTGCTATTGTGATGAATATTACTGCTAACATCCTGGGTTTAGGTAATGCTGCAACTCCTCTGGGAATTAAAGCCATGCAGGAATTACAGAGATTAAATAATAATTCTAAAAAAGCCAGTTTTGCCATGTGTACCCTGTTAGCCATAAATACAGCTGGCTTGACCTTAATACCGGCAACAATTATTAGTCTTAGAGCTGCCAGTGGTTCAGAGGACCCCGGTATAATTCTTTTTACTACTATATTTGCCACTCTTTTTTCTACGATAACGGCCCTTATATTTGATAAATTTTTTAGATTAATATCATCCTGAAGATTTCAAAAGAGGTGGTTTTTTGCCTGAATTAGTTTCCATAATTTCTGCCTGGAGTATCCCACTTATTATCTTTATTATACTTTTTTATGGTTTTTTTAAAAAAGTCAATATCTATGAGACTTTTACGGAAGGAGCCAGGGAAGGGATTTCAACAACTCTAAGTATTTTTCCCTATCTCTTAGCAATGATAATAGCAATTAAGCTTATCCAGGTTTCAGGTCTAATTGACTTATTAGTAAATCTATTTAAACCAATAAGCAAAATCTTAAATATCCCACAAGAAGTTTTCCCTTTAATGTTTTTACGGCCTCTTTCTGGCAGTGGTTCCTTATCCTATACTGCTTTTTTGTTACAGGAATATGGTCCAGATTCCTTTATAGGGAAACTGGCTTCTACTATACAGGGTAGTACAGAAACAACCTTTTATGTCCTGGCAGTATATTTTGGGGCTGTAGGTATAAAAAAATACAGATATTCTCTGCTAGTTGGACTATTGACAGATATAGTAGGCTTTATGGCAGCTATTTTTATTTGCCGTTTATTATTTTTATAAAAATTGTATAATTTTATCTTCCTATATAAAAACTATTATTAAAAATCACTGAGGTGAAGAACTGTGGATCTGATAAAAAAAATGGAAGACCTGTTCTATAATTATACAGAAAAATATGATGAAAACATAAAACTCTTGATAAAGGAAAGAGAAGTAGAGATTAGCATGGAAGAATTAGAAGAAATCCTGGCTGATGCCAAAAATATAACAGTAAAATAATAACTGCTATTTATAGCCATGTACCCGGTACATGGCTTTTTTTTATAAATATTTCCTAGCAGGAATAATCACATTTGCGTCGAAATTATTAGGTAAGTTATAATACTCTTTAAAGGAGCGATCGCAAATGATATTTGATAAAATATGGAACTTTTTAGTATTATGTGGGCCAACTGCTATACCTCTATCAATAATTTCGATTATCAGTCTGGCGGTTATCATTGAAAGAGCAATCTTTTTCTTACGATACCGGGATCACAGTTTTCGTTTAATAAAGAAAATTGAGTTATTGGTCGCCCAGAATGATATCCTGGGAGCTTTAAACGAGTTAAAGGGAGAAAGGGGGCCCAATGCAAAATTACTTGCTGCTGCTTTATCCCATCATAAAGAGGACCCGGTACGGATCAGGGAAGTCTTACAGGCTGTCGGAGAAGATGAGATCAGGAAAATGGAAAAAAACCTGGCTATCCTGGATGTGGCTGCCATGATAGCTCCATTGTTGGGGCTATTGGGAACAGTGCTGGGTATTATAAGCAGTTTTAATATAATTACCGGCACATTGGGGATGACTGCCCCAGACCAGATTAGCGGCGGTATTGCAGCTGCCCTGATCAGTACTGCTTTTGGCCTGATAATCGCCATTCCCTCTGCTATCTTTTACTCCTATTTTACTAATCTTGTTTCAGCAAAAGCCCATGAGATGAATCTCAGTGTAATAGATATCATGGATATAATTGTTGTCCGGGGTGAAGATGATGTTCAAGCCTACTATTAAAAAGAAAAGTTCTATCGATATAATTCCCATGATTGACGTTATATTCTTTATCCTTATCTTTTTCATGTTGTTTACTACCTTTCGTACCTCCCCGACGGGCATAGATTTGCAGCTGCCCAGAGCAGTAACTGTATCTGAGCAAAAAAGAGAAAACTTTGTCATCGATATAGATGGAAATGGGAATTTATACTATAAGGGTGAGCAGATTAGTTATGACAGATTAACCAGTATTGCAAGGGATATTTATGCAGAAAACAACCAGGTTGTTGCCATAATTAATGCTGACCGCAACGTAAAGTATGAATCTATTATTTCAGCCATGGATAGTTTGCGACAGGCAGGTATTTATCAATTAGCTTTAGCCGCTGACAAAAAGGAGTAAAAGATCATGCGCTACCAACATGATTCCAACCAATTATATATATATATTCTAATATCCCTTTTTTTGCACTTGCTGATTTTTATATTAATACCTTATGGGGTATTTAGTGTCATGGGTAATAGTCCTGAGGGGATTGAATATGGTTTTATACAGTTGGTTGAATATAGGGTTGAAGAGGTAGGTACTGGAAGGCAAATCCGGGAAGACTATGATACAGGGCCTAATATTCCAGTTGAAGAAAAAAAAGAAGATAAAGTAATTAGTGAGGAAAAAATTGTTCCGGAAGAGAAAGAAGAAAGTGAAGTAAAAGAGGTTTTACCCCCAACTGAAGCTACCAGAGAAGAAACTCCAGAAGTTGAAGAAATTGTAAAGGACCCGGAACCTATCAGGGAAGAGATTGCAGAAAAACTGGTGGAAGAAAGTACAAGAATTGAAGAAGGCAGCGAAATATTAACCAGTGCAGAAAGTGATCTGGAAATAGAAATAGATATAGAAAGTAATGAAACACAAAAGCAAGTAACCGATACTCTTCCTGTAGTTGAAGAGAAAATTGAAACTACGCCACCGCCACCACCACCGCCACCACCACCTAGTGCAGGGGAACTCTTATTAGGAGTAGTACCGATTGCTTATCCTAAAGATTTAGTAGGACAGGCGGTTACTGGAAGTGTAGAAATACAGGTACATATTTCATCCAGTGGCTTAATAGAAGGAATAGAGATTGTTAATTCTTCTGGTATAGAGCAAATGGACCGGGTAGCCAGGTTAACCATTGAACACGGCTGGCAATTTAAGCAATATCAACAACCTTATTCTATGACAATTAATGTTGAATTTTTAATAGATGAAGCAGGAAATCCAGATGTTAAGGTTTCCCAGGGGAATTTAATATTTAGATAGGGGGGATGAGCTTGCAAAAAAGGGTGTTGTTCTTTATATTATTGCTACTCTTACTCAGCTTTAGTTTTCTGGTTATAGCTACAGAACTTTTCACAGAAGTAGACCAAAATAATAATCTTAGACTTGGCAATGATTATATTGTTATTGTCGTAAATAAAGATGAAAATGGGCAGGGAAGGTTTGCTATCGAAACTACCGGTGGTGCCCCCTTCCAGCCCGCTGATGACAATAAACCCCTTGTCTATGGAAGACCCAAACCCTGGACTTCCTATACAAGTATCTGGTTAAATGGTGATTATTATGTTTTTGGTGGTGAAACAGGCAGAAGGGCAGGGGCTACTGGTAAATATGGTACAGTTGTCCAGGAGCCCTACGTAGAAAAAGATAGTGTTATAACTACAGGTAATATTAATGACATTTTGCTTGTTGACCAGGTTCTTACTATAGTTAAAAGCTCAACTACTGGTTTATATGATTCAGTACAAATAAAATATCGGATTGAAAATATAAGTGACAAGCCTCAGAAAATAGGATTACGTATTGTTCTGGATACAATGTTAGGGGAAAATGATGGAGCACCCTTCCGGATCGGCAATGATGCTGTTACTACTGATACTATATATTATAAGGAACAGTTACCCCAATTCTGGCAGGCTTTTGATAGTATCAGTAATCCTACAGTTACTTCCCAGGGTACCTTTACTGGTCCAGGTGTTACTCCACCTGATCAGGTAAAATTAGCTGACTGGGGAAGTATGGCTGATGGGGTCTGGGATTTTGATTTTAATCCTGGTGAAATCTTCCTCCGTAAAGGGGAATATGAAATAGATAGTGCTATTGCTATGTATTGGGTACCAGAGTATTTAGGACCCGGAGAAAGTCGTAGTTATATTACTAATTACGGCCTGGGTGGTATTACTATTGTTCCTGGCTTACTATCTTTGGGTATTACTTCTCCAGCAGAAGTATTACTTGATACTCCAGATAGAAGTATTCCTGTTATAGCCTATGTGGAAAACACTTCTGAAATTACAGCAAAAAATGTTAGAATCAGTATTGATTTACCGGATAGTCTCCAGACAGAAAAAGTTATCCATAATCTCGGGGACCTGGAATCTGGTGAGATTGCCCAGATTATCTGGGATGTATACCTTGCCGGTAATAATATTCCTGCCAGTTCTTCTTATTCTGTAAAAGTAGAAGCAGATAATACAGATTCCAATCAGGTTATTCGGGAAATCAAATTTATCGGTCCACCAGATTTAAGAAGTGAATTAAAAGTTAAGGATGATATTACAGTTATTAATGGAAGGTTAATACCAAATCCTTTTACAATTGAAGCCAGGCTAAAAAATGAAGGTGCTTCACCCTTATATGATACATCTATTGAATTATTACTGCCACCAGGATTAGTTTTTGTTGATAAAGAGAAACCCATAAGAATTCTTGAAGATATTGATGCTGATGAAGAAATAGATGTCAGGTGGAGGGTTAAGGCCTTAAATATAGAGGGCCAATTGCCAGTTGCGGTAAATATTAAAGCCTTACATGGCTATCAGGAAACCAGGATATATGAAGGCCTTGTTTTGCCAAAACTAAAACCTGTCTTATATTTTGAATTACAGAATAAAGATAGTTTAAGGGCTGGTGATAGTATTAATATTGAGATCAGGGGAGAGAATCTGGAAGATATAGATTTAATGGATCTCTATATAAAATATGATCCGGAAGCTTTGTTACCAGTCCATGTTTCAAGAGGAACTATCTTTCTAAAGGATGATAAATATTTACCCTGGACCAGGCCTGATCTTAGTACAAAAGGAATTATCAGGATAAATCAACTGATTCCTCTTGAAGCTACAAGTGGTACAATAGGTACTATTCGTTTTAAAGTTATTAATCCAGACAATATTGAATTAGAATGGGATCAGGCTACATACTTTATTTTTAATAGAGAAGAAGTGGAAATTATTTTAAATGACCTGAAATTTAATTAAGAGGGGGTTTAAAATGAAAAGTAAAATTATCTGCCTTATTTTAGTCCTGGCCATCAGCTTTAGTACTATTATTACAGCAGCTACTATTACTGATGTGCCTAAAAATCATTGGGCTTATGAGGATGTAAAATTTAGTATTGATAAAGGTTTATTGGAATTATTTGAAGATGGTAGCTTCAGGGGTTCTGATACTGTTACCCGTTACCAACTTGCCGCTATAATAGCCAGATTATTAAAGGAAATTGAAAGAGGCACTATCTCTCTTTCACAACAGGATATGCAGGTCTTAAGGGAATTAACTGTTGAGTTTCAGGAAGAACTGGTAGATCTAGCTATTAAGGGAGAGGTTTTTTCTGAACAGATAAAAGTTCTGGAAGAAAAAATCCTGATCCATGATGAAGATATTACTGATATTATAGGCACTGACATAGCAGGTATAAGAGAAGATATCAATAAATTAAATGAAAGAATCAATAATACTGAAAGTGATGTTAGCAGCATCATTGATAGTATCATCAAACTTGGTCTCCTTGAAGAAAGAATTATGCAAATAGAAAAGCAAAATCTGGAAACCCAAAAGCAGATTGCAGATTTAAGAGAAATCAATCTTGAAATTACTGATGATACTATCCAGGGACTCAGTGACAGGATAACAATTAATGCTACTCGCTTAAACCTATTACAGGATGAAATAAGCAATTTGAAGGCTGAACTGGAAAACAAGAATCGTGAGATAGAAAGATTAGAAGTAGAGAATAGTAATTACAAAACATACCTTTATGGTGTTGGTGCAGTATCCCTGATTCTACTATTACTATCCAGCTAGAAATGAGGTAAAAAGATGAAGAGAAAGACTATAAAATATAGCTGTTTTTTAGCCTTAGCTTTATTAGTTTTTTATTCCTTTTTACCATCTTACATTGCTTTTACTACTGTTAAAGCCAGAGAATTAAATAAAGATGATATCTATAAAGGATTGGGATTAGCCTTTCTCTTTATTTTAATTTCAAAGATAGGGAAACATAGTGAAAGCCCGGCAGTAACCCTTCCAGACATACCAGACATAGGAGATCCTATCTATGATTCTGAAGACTTACATTTACTGGCCAGGATTATCCATGGAGAAGCCAGGGGAGAGCCCTATGAAGGCCAGGTAGCTGTTGGAGCAGTGGTATTAAATAGAGTAAAAGCAGCAGGTTTTCCCAATACTGTAAGGGAAGTTATTTTTCAGGAAAACCAATTTACTGCAGTTAGCGATGGGCAGTTTTATTTAGAACCAAACGAAACTGCTTATCGGGCTGCTAGGGATGCCTTAAGAGGTGTGGATCCCAGTCTGGGTGCTTTATTTTTCTATAATCCCAAAACTGCCAGAACTCTATATTGGTTATCTCAAAGAGAGACCACTGTTATTATCGGCAACCATGTTTTTGCAAAATAAAAAGGGGAGCAATTAAAATGCTCCCTTTCTTTATTGTTAAGTTTATTATAGAAAATATAGTTATATATTATTTTCCTCTTCGAAATAGACAGGTAATTTCAGGACCCCTATAATCTTTTCATCTTTTTCCAGCTCAAAGACCCTATACATGTTTCCACTCCTGGCAGTTTCATTGAGGTCAGCTATGGAAACAGGGTAAAGGCCTTCCTTATTTGTTATAAGTAAGATATAATCATTTAATTTTGCAGGAATTACTCCGGCTATTTGATGGATACTGGAACCACAGGTTTTTATGCCCTTTCCGCCCCTGTTCTGAATTTTATATTCATCAACCTGGCTTCTTTTTCCTTTGCCATTATCAGATATAGTAACAATATAATCATTATCCTGAACTAAATTCATGCTGATGAGCTCATCGCCCTCGGCAAGCCTAATACCTATACTACCCTGTGTATTTCTACCAGTAGGTTTAAAGGAATCTTCCTGAAAGCGGATTGTCTGGCCGTTTTTGCTGGCAAGAAGTATTTCCTGCTTACTATCTGTAATCTGAATCCCGATTACCTCATCACTATCCTTAAGATTGATGGCTTTAATGGAAGTATAATTAGTGAAATACTCGCTGGCCAGGGTTTTTTTAACCATTCCTGACCTGGTAGCAAAGAAGATATATTTTGATTTAATATCTTCACTGAGACAGATTACTTTAATTACTTTTTCATTAAAGGGTATTTTTAAGTATTGATTTAGGTTTTCACCGGTAGAAAGGCCATGATGTTCAGGGATTTTATGGACAGGTAAGGTATAGACATCACCTGTATTAGTGAAAAAGAGCAGGTTGTCCAGGGAACTGCCTTTTGTAATATCTATTATATAATCATTTTTACCTGGCCGGATATGCTCTTCTGAACTGGATCTTTTAATATTGTGGCGATAGGAGAAGGTTATAACAGCTTCTTTTTCCTGGATTAAATCTTCCTGATTAATGATAGCCTTTTCTTCATCTTCAATAATCATAGTCCTTCTTGGATCATTAAATTTTTTCTTTACAGCCAGTAATTCTGACCGGATGATTTTATCCAGTTCCTCCTTATTAGCCAGAATATTTCTGTAGTCTTTAATATTAGTTGATAGTTCTGCAATCTCTCCAAGGATTTTTTCAGTTTCCATTCCAACTAATCTCTGTAGCTGCATTTCCAGGATTGCTCTGGCCTGATCTTCGTTAATTTTTAATACTTCCATCAAGCTTTCTCTGGCCATAGTAGTTGAACTGGAATTTCTGATTATACTGATAACCAGATCTATTTGATCAAGGGCTTTTTTAATACCTTTTAAAATCTCATAACGTTTTTCTGCTTTCTTTAGCCTATACTGGGTCCTTCTGGTAACAACTTCCCGGCGGAAATCAATAAAATGCTGTAAAATAGTTTTCAGATCCATGACCTGTGGTTTTTTCCCAACTAAGGCTAACATATTTATTCTATAGCTTGTCTGTAAAGAGGTAAATTTAAAGAGCCTATTTAGGATCAAGTCACTATCTGCATTACTTTTTAATTCAATTACTATCCTTAATCCTTCCTGGTCAGATTCATCCCGTAAATCTGCAATATTATCTATTTTGCCTTTATTGGCCAGGTCAGCAATTTCTTCAATTAACCTGCTTTTACTTAATTGATAAGGGATTTCTGTTATTACTATCTGTTCTTTACGTCCTTTTTTTTCTATTAAGGTTTTTCCCCTTAAAATAATTCTACCCTGACCAGTTCTATAAGCTTCCTTTATTCCATTTTTACCTACAACTATGGCTCCTGTTGGAAAATCTGGACCAGGTATGTATTTCATCAGTGTATCAAGACTGGCATTAGGATTTTTCATAAGATGAAGGAGGGCATCTATTATTTCACCCAAATTATGGGGAGGAATGTCTGTGCTCATACCAACAGCTATACCACTGGCACCATTTATTAATAAATTGGGAAGCTGTGTTGGCAATACAGTTGGCTCCTGTAAAGAAGCATCAAAATTATCCTTAAAATCCACTGTCTCCATAGGAATTTCTTCTAACATATTTTCTGCTATTTCTGTAAGCCGTACTTCTGTATAACGCATGGCTGCTGCACTATCACCATCAATGGAGCCAAAATTCCCGTGGCCTTCCAGGAGTATATAGCGCTGGTTAAAATCCTGAGCCATTCTGACCATGGCATCATAAACAGCAGTATCACCATGGGGATGGTATTTTCCCAAGACTTCACCTACCAGGCGGGCTGATTTTTTATGGGGCTTGTTATGAGCAAGATCAAGGCCCATTGCAGCATATAGAATTCTACGATGAACTGGTTTGAGGCCATCCCTCACATCAGGAAGGGCTCTGGAAGCAATTACACTGAGGGAATAATTAAGATAGGCTTCCCTCATTTTATCCTCTATAGCTATTGGTATAATTTTTTCTGCCATAATATAATCTCCTTTCTCCCGGAAAACAGGCTTTTATAACCTTGTTTTTAATATGTAAAAGAAAATATTTATTAAAAATTCTTCTCTTTTATATTATTCCATAACTTATCTTTTACGTCAAACAAAAGTCTTAAATACTGGTAAATTAGGGTTTCATCTGGTATAATATGATGAGAAAAGGGGGCTAAAGCTATGTCATTATTTGAAAAAGATACATATAATGCCTCACAGATACAGGTTTTAAAGGGACTGGATGCTGTACGCAAAAGACCAGGCATGTATATTGGAAGTACGGGAATAAGGGGCTTACATCACCTGGTCTGGGAGGTAATAGATAATAGTATTGATGAGTTTCTTGCTGGTTATGGTAATATTATTGAGGTTACCATTAATGATGATAATAGTATAACAGTTGAGGATCAAGGCAGAGGAATTCCTGTTGATATTCATGAAGAAACAGGTTTACCAGCTGCAGAGCTGGTTTTAACCACTTTACATGCTGGTGGAAAATTTAACAACAATAGCTACAGGGTTTCTGGAGGACTCCATGGTGTAGGTGTAGCAGTTGTAAATGCTTTGTCTGCAGAATTGGAGTTAAATACTTATGTAAATGGCCAGGAGTATTACCAGAAATATCAAAAGGGTGTGGCTGTTACTGGGCTGATTAATAAAGGCTCCAGCAAAAAGAGGGGTACTAAAATAACTTTTAAACCTGATCCAGAAATCTTTGAAATTATAGATTTTAAATTTGAAACCCTGGCCCGCCGATTACAGGAATCTGCCTTTCTCAATAAAGACTTGACCTTTATACTAACTGATAAGAGAGAAGGAAATTTAAGACAGGAAAAATACCAGTATGATGGTGGTATTAAAGCCTTTATAGAACATTTAAATAAAAACAGGACTGTCCTCCATGAAGAGATTATTTATTTTAAGGAAAATATTGAGAATATTGATATTGAAATCGGTATTCAATATAATGATGGCTATAATGAGAGAATCCTATCTTATGCCAATAATATTTCCACCACCGATGGAGGCTACCATGTTACTGGTTTTAAAACTGCTTTAACCAGAGCAATAAATAATTTTGCCAGGGAAAATAAGATAATTAAGAAAGAGGAAACCTTAAGTGGTGATGATGTAAGAGAGGGTATAACTGCTATTATCAGTGTTAAATTACCTGACCCACAATTTGACGGTCAGACCAAATCTAGATTAGGTAATATTGAATTAAGAAGCATAGTAGAAAATTCTGTTTATGATCATCTCCACCTATATTTTGATCTAAACCCTGAAGTGGCAAATATTATAGTAGAAAAGGCCTTACAGGCAGTAAGGGCCAGGAATGCTTCTAAAAAGGCCAGGGAATTAACCCGGAGAAAAAATGCCCTGAATTCAAATTCCCTTCCTGGCAAATTAGCCGATTGTACAAGCAGGAAGGCAGAAGAAAGTGAGTTATTTATAGTAGAGGGTGATTCTGCAGGGGGATCAGCAAAACAGGGAAGAAACCGCTATTTTCAGGCTATACTCCCTTTAAAGGGTAAAATCCTGAATGTAGAGAGGGCCAGGTTGGATAAAATACTGAGTAATACTGAAATTGCAACAATTATCACAGCCCTTGGTACCGGTATTGGGGAAGATTTTGATATAAGTAAACTTCGTTATCATAAGATAATAATCATGACTGATGCTGATGTTGATGGTGCCCATATTGCTACTTTAATCTTAACCTTATTTTATAGATATATGCCAGAATTAATAGAAAAGGGGCATATATATCTGGCACAGCCACCCCTTTATAAGGTAAGTTGGAATAAAAAAGAGCAGTATATCTATAATGATGAAGAGTTAAGTATAATTAGAGAAGAAATAAAAGGGAATTTTGTAATCCAGAGATATAAGGGATTAGGTGAAATGAATCCAGAACAATTATGGAGTACAACCATGAATCCAGAGACCAGAAAACTTTTGAAGATAGAAATAAATAATGATATAGAGGCTGATGAAATCTTTACTTACCTGATGGGCTCAAATGCCAGTTTAAGGAGAGATTTTATAATTGAAAATGCAGATTTAGTAAGGGACCTGGATGTATAAAGAAATAGATAAAGTATTGAAAAACTTAAAGTATTATGATATTGTAATAATAAGAATTATTATTACATAATTAAATAATTGAAAGGAGAGATATTTTTGCAAAAATATCAATGCACTGTATGTCTCTATGTTTATGATCCAGCTGAAGGAGATCCCGTGAATGGTATTGAGCCAGGAACAGCTTTTGAAGATCTTCCAGAGGATTGGGTCTGTCCTGATTGTGGAGTAGATAAAGATATGTTTGAGCCTTATGATGATTAAATATTTAAAAAGAGTCGATATTTCGACTCTTTTTCTTACTCTATAGAAAGCAGATGACATTAAACTTATTTTATTATATTGACCATTTATTAAGATTATGGAGGATATGATAGGAGAAATACTTTTAGTGTTATTTTTTTATTTTTAAGGAGTATTTATAGATAAAAACCCTAATAAAATAAAGAAAAACTGATTTTTGCATAATAAATAGTTTAATGATAAAATAATACTAGTATTTAAGTTTTAATCTAAACAGGAGGCTATTTAATAGATGAAAGACAAAATGAAGAAATATTTTATTATAACCTATGGTTGCCAGATGAATGAACATGATTCAGAAAAATTGGCAGGAATGCTGGAAGCAATAGATTATCATAAAGCTGAAGAGGTGGAAGAGGCTGATATAATCTTGATAAATACCTGTACCATCAGGGAAAATGCGGAACTACGGGTTTTTGGAAAAGTAGGGGAGTTAAAACGCTTGAAAGAAAATAATCCTGACCTGATTATTGGGGTTGGTGGATGTATGATGCAGTCAGAAAAAGCAGTCAGGCACTTATATGAAAAACATCCCCAGGTAGACTTGATTTTTGGAACACATAATATTCATCATGTACCAGATTTAATTAAAAGAATTGAAAAAGAAAGAAGCAGGATTGTTGAGGTCTGGGATGAAGAAGAAGGTTTAATTCCAGATTTGCCTTCAGTCAGAGAAAGCGATTTTAAAGCCTGGGTTTCTATTATCCAGGGTTGCAATAATTTCTGCACCTATTGTGTTGTTCCCTATGTAAGAGGTAGGGAGAGAAGCCGTCCCTTTAAAGATATTATAAATGAAGTAGAAAAATTAGTGGCAGAAGGTGTCAAGGAAATAACTTTACTTGGACAAAATGTTAACTCCTATGGCAAGGATTTTAAAGAAAATATTGATTTTGCAGATCTACTTCAGGAGTTGGATAAGATTCCAGCTTTGTATAGATTACGTTATATGACTTCACATCCCAGAGATTTTTCCTTTAAACTTATCCAGGTAATAAAAGATACAAAAGCAGTCTGTGAACATTTTCATCTTCCAATTCAATCTGGTAGTAACAGGATCTTGAAGAAAATGAATCGGGGCTATAGCAGGGAAAAATACCTGGAATTAGTAAATAAGATCCGGCAGGAGGTACCTGAAGCAGCTATTACTACAGATATTATCGTTGGTTTTCCGGGAGAGACAGAAGAGGATTTTCAGGAAACCATAGATCTGGTAAAAGAAGTCAGATTTGATAGTGCTTTTACCTTTATCTATTCCCCCAGAACAGGAACCCCTGCTTCTAAAATGGAAGAACAGATTCCGGAAGATATTAAAAAAGAACGTTTAAGTAGATTAATGGCTTTGCAGAACCAGATTAGTTTAGAAAAAAACCAGGCAGAGCTTGGTAAGGTTGTAGAGGTATTGATTGAGGGAGAAAGTAAAAACAATCCAGAAACCCTGATGGGAAGGGATAGAAGAAATAAACTGGTAATAATTCCAAAAAAAGATGGTTTAATCGGTGAAATAGTGAATGTCAGAATAAACAAGGTCCAGAGTTTTACACTATATGGAGAGGTGGTTTAGTTGAGCCAACTAACCCCAATGATGGAGCAATACCTGAAAATTAAAGAAAAATATAAGGATGCCATACTTTTTTTTCGTCTCGGTGATTTCTATGAAATGTTTTTTGAAGATGCTAAAATAGCAGCCCGGGTCCTGGATATTGCTCTGACCGCTCGTAATAAGGGAGGTGGGGAAAAAGCCCCTATGGCAGGTGTGCCCTATCACTCAGCAGACTCATATATAGCTAAATTAATTGAACAAGGATTTAAAGTTGCCATTTGTGAGCAGCTAGAAGATCCAGCAGAAGCCAATGGACTTGTAGAAAGGGATGTAATCAGGGTTATCACTCCTGGGACTATCATTGATAGTGATATTCTCCAGGATAAAGAAAATAATTATCTTGCTGCTATTGTAATTTTCCAGGAAATGATAGGTTTTTCCTATATAGATATTTCTACAGGAGAATTTTATGTTACTGAATTATCTCTGAATAATTTTGATAAACTATGGGATGAATTGGATAGGATCCAACCGAGAGAGCTCATCAGGGATGATTTATTATTGAATAAAAAAGATTTTCAATATTTCTGTGAGAGAAACAAGGTCTTATTAAATGAGCTTAAGGGAATTAATCTAAAAGGGGCAGAAGAATTATTGCTGGACCATTTTCAGATAAATTCCTTATCTATCTATGGCCTGGAAGAATCTCCTGCAGCTTTAATAGCTGCTGGAGAGGTCTTGAGTTTTGTCCAGGAAACCCAGAAAAAAACCCTGAAACATATTAATAGACTTAGTTTTTATAATTTAAATGATTATATGCTTCTTGATACGGCTACCAGGAGAAACCTGGAACTGACTACTTCTATACAGGATAATAGGAAAAAGGGAAGTCTTCTTGCTGTTCTGGACAAAACTTTAACTTCAATGGGTGGACGTTTATTAAAAAAATGGATCAACCAGCCCTTAATTAAAAAAGATTTAATAGAAGAAAGGCTTAATGCTATTGAAGAATTAAAAGGAAATTTCTTATTATTACAGGCTATCCGGAATAATATAGATGGTATATATGATCTGGAGAGAATCCTTTCCAGAATCACTTATGGCAGTGCCAATGCCAGGGATCTGACTGCTTTAAGTTATTCCCTGGAAAAACTTCCTGCTTTAAAAAACAATCTTTTATTATTATCTGCTGATTTTTTCAGCAGACTTAATAGGGATTTTGACACACTGGAGGATATTGCTGATCTTTTAGCTAAGGCCATTGTTGATGAACCACCTGTCTCTATCAGGGAAGGTGGCCTTATAAGAGACGGCTATAATGAAGAATTAGACAGGCTAAGGGCTATAATGCGCAATGGCCGGCAGTGGATAAGTAATCTCCAGGCCAGTGAAAGGGAAAGGACAGGAATTAATTCCTTAAAAGTGGGTTATAATAAGGTTTTTGGTTATTATATAGAGGTTACCAGGGCAAACCTGGACAAGGTTCCAGAAGATTATACCAGGAAGCAAACCCTGGCCAATAGTGAAAGATATATAACCCCGGCCTTAAAGGAAATGGAAAACCAGATCCTTTCAGCTGAAGAAAGGGTTAATGATTTAGAGTATGAACTATTTCTTGAAATCAGGGCTTTTATTGAGAAGAATATTGAAAGAATAAGAAAAATAGCCAACATAGTTGCACTTATTGATGTTATCTCATCCCTGACCCTGGCTGCTGTGGAAAATAACTATACAAAACCTCTTATTTCAGAGGAAATTGTCATAGAGATAAAAGAAGGCAGACATCCGGTAGTGGAAAAAGTGGTTAAAGAAAAATTTGTACCTAATGATACCTATCTTGACCAGGATTACCACCGTTTTCTAATTATAACTGGTCCCAATATGTCAGGTAAATCAACCTATATGCGGCAGGTTGCTTTAATAGTATTAATGGCCCAGATTGGCAGCTTTGTCCCTGCAAGTTTTGCCAAAATAGGTCTTGTTGATAGAATTTTTACCAGAATCGGTGCCAGTGATAGCCTGAGTACAGGGCAAAGTACCTTTATGGTGGAAATGAATGAAGTAGCCAATATCCTTAATAATGCCAGCTCCAGGAGTCTGATTATTCTGGATGAAGTTGGACGGGGAACCAGTACCTATGATGGCTTGAGTATTGCCTGGGCAGTCAGTGAATATATCAATAACCCCGGGAAAATAGGAGCCCGTTCCTTATTTGCTACACATTATCATGAGCTAACCCGGCTGGAAGAGTCTTTTGCCGGCATAAAAAACTTTAATGTACTGGTTGAGGAAAGTGAAGCAGGCATTCATTTTCTTCATAAAATTGTTCCAGGTAAAGCTAATGAAAGTTATGGTATTGAAGTAGCCAAATTAGCTGGATTACCAGAAGAGGTTATAGATAAGGCTAATGGTATTCTAAAAGAGCTGGAAAGTAATAACAAGGAATTATTAATAGCTGAAGAAGGGAACCAGGATCTTGATAAGCAGAATCAAAAAAAGGATAATAGCAGAGGGCAAATGGCCTTATTTGAAGAAAGGAAAAATAGAAGGCAAGAAGAGATTTTAGAAAAACTAATAAATAAAAATCTTTTTAATTTAACTCCAATAGAGGCCATGAATTTTCTGTACCAGTTACAGGAAGAAGCCCGGAAAGGTATCAGGTGATTTGCTTATGGGTATAATTAAACAATTACCGGAGCTAGTTGCTAACCAGATCTCGGCTGGTGAAGTTATAGAAAGACCTGCTTCAATAGTAAAGGAATTAGTAGAAAACTCTATTGATGCCGGTAGTACTGAGATCATTATCGAAGTTGAAAATGGTGGTAAAGACAGTATACGGGTAATAGATAATGGTAAGGGGATAGCTGATGATGATCTGGAATTGGCTTTTGCCCGTTATGCAACCAGTAAAATTGAAACTGTTAGTGACCTTTATTCTATCCGGACCCTGGGCTTCAGGGGTGAAGCCCTGGCCAGTATATCTTCTATCAGTAAGGTGGAGATTTATTCCCGCAGCAAAGATTCTTTAAAGGGATCAAGAATGTTATTGGAAGGTGGGGAAATCATAAAAAAAGAACCTGCCGGAATCCCTGTTGGTACAGATATTACTATAAAGGATATATTTTATAATACACCAGCCCGTTATAAATATTTAAAGACCATTAATACTGAATTTGGCCATATAAGTAATATCATTAGTAGAGAGGCTCTGGCTTATCCGGAAATTAAATTTACCCTGATACATAATAAAAGAGAAGTATTAAAAACTCCTGGTACCGGAGAACTCCTGGATGCTATTTACACTATCTATGGGGAAGAGATAATAAACCAGCTAATTAAGATGGATTATGAAGAGAGTTATATTAAAATAAATGGCTTTATAAGCAGACCAGACTATACCCGTTCTTCCAGAAGCCATCAGCTCTTTTTTGTCAATAAGAGAACGGTTTATAACCGTTCTTTAAGCAGGGGAATAGAGAAGGGTTATCATGGTTTTATTGCACCAGGCAGATATCCGCTGGTATTTTTAAATATAAAGTTAAACCAGGTTCTGGTAGATGTCAATGTTCATCCCAGTAAAAGAGAAGTAAAATTTAGTAGAGAAGAAATAATTGAGAAAATAGTCGAAAAGGGAGTTAAGAAAACCCTTAGCCAGGTAAATACTGCAGTCCAGTTAAAGATAAATAAAAGACGAGAAGCTAAATTTCAAGAAACTAGATTTAATTTTAAGGAATATCTGGACAGGCCCAATTTACATCACAGGCCCAATTTACATCCAGGCCAAATTGGGTCAGAGGAAAGGGCAAGGGAGATCCACAGTACTAATATCCAGGCTAATGATAAGCAAGAAAGTGCTGAAAAAGCGAAGGATAATCTAATAACCTTGACAGAGAAAAGAGATAATATAAGTGGGTCCAGGACAAGGACTGACAAGAGGGTAATTGGAGAAGAGAAAGCTCCTTTTAGGGCAGGTAAGATAAAAAGAATCTTCGGCCAGATACTAAATACTTATATTCTGGCAGAAGGTACTGATGGCCTTTATATTATAGATCAACATAATGCCCATGAAAGGGTAATCTATGAAAGATATTTTAATAAATTTAATCAGGAGGAAATTATTAGACAGGCCTTAATAGTTCCTGTTAATATTGAATTGACAACCGGAGAAGCAGAGTTAATAAATAAACATTTATCTCTCTTAAATAAACTGGGAATTAAAATAGAAACCTTTGGCAGTAACAGCTTTATTGTAACAGAATTGCCTGTTTTTCTTAAAAATATATCTGGAAATGTGATAGTCAGAGAAATAATTGACCGGATCATAGAAAACAGGCAAAGCCATCAAGCAGCTGAACTGATCACTGATCTAATCAGTCTTATGGCCTGTAAAGCAGCTATAAAAGCAGGAAAGTATATGGATATGAGAGAAATGGAAGAATTGCTGCTTGATCTATTTAAGACAGAGAACCCGGAACGTTGTCCCCATGGCAGGCCTATAATTGTTCAAATTAGCAATGCAGATATTGCCAGGAGTATGGGGAGATAGAAAAGGAGATGAAGATGGCAAAATATCCCTTACTTATAATTACAGGTCCAACTGCAGTAGGTAAAACAGAACTTTCTTTAAAAATTGCTGAAAAAGTACGGGGTGAAATAATTTCAGCTGATTCCATGCAAATCTATCGCTTTATGGATATTGGAACAGCTAAAGCCAGTGCTGAGGACAGGGCCAGGATTAAACATCACATGATTGATATTATAAATCCTGATGAAAAGTATTCTGTAGCCCAATATCAGAAAGAAGTAGACAGGTTAATCAGGGAGATATCTGCAAAGGGGTCTTTGCCAATACTGGTAGGTGGTACCGGCCTATATATAAGGGCTGTAGTACAGGGTTTCCTTTTTCCAGAAATGGAGGTTAACTATCAGTTAAGGGCAGAGTTAAATGAAATAGCCAGAAAACATGGTTCAGCCTACCTCCATCAGAAATTAGCAGAAATTGACCCTGACCAGGCCAGAAAAATCCATCCTAATGATCTGCGGAGAATTATCAGGGGAATCGAGATTTATAAAGAAACTGGCCATAATATGACCTATTATCTTGAAAAACAAAAAAATGCTCCTCCCCGTTATAATACCCTGAAAATCGGTTTAATCAGGGATAGGGAAGAATTGTACTCCAGGATTAATGCAAGGGTAGACCAGATGATAGAAGAGGGTTTAGTGGAGGAAATTAATAATATAATCAAGGATGGTTATAAGATGAGTGCTACTGCCTTACAAGGGTTAGGTTATAAAGAAATTATAGGTTATTTAAAAAATGAATATTCCCTGGAAGAAGCAAAGGAAATTCTCAAAAGGAATACCAGGCACTATGCCAAAAAGCAGATTACCTGGTTTAAGGCAGAAAAGGATATTCATTGGTTCAATTTGACAGGCCTAAATACTGGTGAAGCATATCAGGAGATCCTATGCCTGATTGCAAATTGGAAAAAGGATATATGATGATCCCGATACAGATATAAAGATGATAAAAGCATATATTGTAAAAAGCCTCCATCCTGGATAGCCTGATTCATTTAAATTTGATTATCTGGATGGAGTTTTTATATTTTTATAGGGCTATTTTAAATAAAAGCAAAAATATTATTTATATCTTTACAGGTAACATTTACAGGCTATTATACATATAATACCTTTGTAAGTTAAAAAAACAGGTGAGGGAAATGTATCATAAAAAAAGATTTTCCCAGGATTATATTATAGAAAAATTTACAATGGGTAAAATCCCTATGACAGAAGCCTTTAATAAATTCTTCAATTACCATGAACTTAATATAGAGGAAAGGAATGAAAATAGATATTTCCGGGAAGAAAGAAGCCTGGAACTGAATATAGTAGAGAAAAAAGAAAAAAATCAGGAAGATAGAGAAAAACTTAATAAATTATTAGAAGAGATGGATTCCCTTATTGGCCTGGAAGAGGTAAAAAAAATAATCAGGGAATATATTGCTTTTATTAAAGTGCAGCAATTAAGGGAAAGATACCAGCTGAAAACAAGTCCAGTTGTAATGCATATGATCTTTAAAGGAAACCCTGGAACAGGAAAGACAACCATGGCCAGAATTATAGGAAAAATATTTAATGAGATCGGCTACTTACAGGGTGGAGAATTAATAGAAGCAGAAAGAGCTGATCTGGTTGGGGAATATATTGGCCATACTGCACAAAAAACAAAAAAATTACTGGAACGGGCCCTGGGTGGAGTTTTGTTTATTGATGAAGCTTATTCATTGGCCAGAGGAGGTGAGAAGGATTTTGGTAAAGAATCCATAGATACTATAGTTAAGGCTATGGAGGATTATAAAGATAAGCTGATTATTATTTTAGCCGGTTATCGGGATGAAATGAATTTTTTCTTAAGAACCAATCCAGGCCTGGCTTCCCGTTTTGCCATTCAGATTGATTTTCCTGATTATACAATAGATGAGTTAGTCCAGATTGCTAATTTAATGTATAAAGAAAGGGAATATATCCTGGATGAAAAAAGTAAACATTATATATATAGGATATTAAGTGAAATAAGATATAAAGAAATTATTAATGGTAATGCCAGAACAGTCAGGAATCTGGTAGAACGCTCCATCAGGCAACATGCCAGGAGAATCATTAAGCAAAAAAATATTAGCAAGAAAGACCTGATATATATCACGAAAGAAGACCTGATTGGGGAGGAAGGCAATAATGAAAAAATGCCTTGTAACCGGGATGCCTAATGTAGGTAAAACTTCTTTTGTAATCAATTTTGCAGAATATATGGGGGTTAAGGAATTAAAATTACATGTCAAACAGGTAGCTGGTTATACCGCTATTAATAATTATAGCCTTGATGAGGCAAGAAGAAAACTGATATCAGTAAAAGACAATGCAACCAAAGAGGTACAGCTTATAAAATTAGAAATTGCCAAAGGAAAAAGCATTAAGGAACTCCAATTAATCGATAGTTGTGGTTTAAGTGATGGTATACATCCTGATGAAGAAGTAAGATTAGCCATGGCCAGAACCCTCAAACTTATCCGGGATACTGAGTTTATTTTACATATAATTGATATTAATAATATAAAAAAAGATAAAAAAGACAGGGATATCCTTTTACCAGTAGACAGACTTATCCTTGATTATGCCTCTCTTGAAAAAAGATATGCAATTCTGGCCAATAAAATGGACCTTTCCTGTGCTGAATTGAATTTTAAGCTATTAAAAAACCACTTAAGGGATATAATTGTAATACCTATTTCTTCCCTATATAAAGAGGGATTTAAAGAAGTCAAAAAAATGGTGTTAAGTTATGTATAAAAGATTTTTGGGTATCTTCCTGATGGGACTTGTCATAAAAATGATGGATGATTATATAGATAAGGAGATTGATCTACTAAAAGGACAATGGAATCTATCTTTAATATTTAAAAATGCTATCCTGCCTTATGCACTCCTTTTATTAATATTTAGTTTATATTTTAATTTTTCTGAAGCAGTCACTATCTTTGCTGCCAGTTATTTTCTGGGAATGGCCAGTGAGTTAAAAGAAACTTTACCCAGTGGACTAATGGCCTGGCAAGAAGGAATTATATTATTAATACTTATTACTTATATTACGTCAGTTCAGGAAAGCCTTGCGGCTATATTGATAGTAATTACTATACAGTTAATAGATGATTTCCTGGACCTGAAAAAGGATAAATATATAGATAATAGAAATCTTGTCAATAAACTGGGTAAATTTAATGCTAGCTTAATAACCCTTGCATTAATGATAATATCATTAAAATATTTTTTAGAAAAAAGCCTTTATTGTTATTCAGCTCTTATATGCTTATATATATTACTTTATCTTATTGAAAAAAAATACGGGAAGGATGAAAGTGTTAACAAATATAATACTTTTGCTTATCATAACAATAATTATCAGCTTTAATCTTGGTTTTTATCTGGGGAAAAAGAGGGGTAAGAAATTAATCTTAAACTCCCTTCCTCTTTATTATAAAGAATTATCTCTAAAAAAAGGTTACTGTATAAGTTGTGGGGAGAAATATATGGTAAAACTAGATGAAGAAGGTAATTAAAATAATTATATTTTGCAGGATTTTTATTTCAACTGTAGAATTATTTAATAGATCCATAAGGAGGGGATATTATGAAACAGCAATTAAAAATGCAGGACGCTCTGTTAAATGAGGTCAGGAAGAAAAATATTAAGACAAGCATCTACCTGATAAATGGTACTCAGTTAACAGGCACAGTTACTGGATTTGATAATTACATTATTATTCTAAAGGTTGATGGTAAGGACCAAATGCTTTACAAACATGCTATTTCCACAATTGTACCAGAAGAACCTTTAAAGGACTTATTTAAAAAGCGAATTTCATAAAAATAAAGCTTGATTTTTCAAGATTTATGAGGGTATAAAAAAGGCTTCACCCCTCTTTTTCTCGAATATTAATAGTAACTAACCAAAAAACAAGAAAGAGGT
>Ga0208823_1000049_pt1 | contig 99814 bp, 95 predicted proteins | sample AD_UKC075_MetaG_FD_184440 | JGI IMG/M metagenome (GOLD analysis project Ga0208823, IMG submission 184440) | Active sludge microbial communities of municipal wastewater-treating anaerobic digesters from USA - AD_UKC075_MetaG (SPAdes) (version 2) | ecosystem: Engineered > Bioreactor > Anaerobic >...
CCAAAGGAAGCAAAAAGAACGTCCCCCTGCTTCCCCCAAGGAAGCAAAAAGAACGTCCCCCTGCTTCCCCCCACTTCCTGATTGTCATAATAACTAGACTATTCTATACTGCTCTCATAGAGAATTTTATGGACAGGAGAGGATGACCAAGTGAATGATAATGCACAATTGGCTCGTAACTGGGCTATGGGTTGTCACCTAGCCGCTCTGGTGCTCTATGTAGGGGTGCCCTTTGGTAATATCTTAGGCCCGCTCCTGGTGTGGCTCCTGAAAAAGGATGAATATGCCCTGGTTGACCAGCAGGGTAAAGAAGCTCTCAACTTTCAGATATCTTTAATGGTATACAGTATAGTTGCGGTTATTGCTCTTGTTGTATGTGCTGTTACAGTGATTTTGGTTCCGGTTGCGGTTGTGCTGGGTGTTTTGCTGGTAATCCTTTTCCTGGTTAATTTAATAATGATAATCGTAGCCGCTATTAAAACCAGCAATGGTGAATGGTTTACCTATCCGTTGACAATTAAGTTCATAAAATAATCTAAGGTTTTAGCTAACAGCATACATTCCTAAAAAAAAGCCGTCCTATTAAGGACGGCTTTGCTCATATATTGTGTGGTAAGAGGAGGCACACATGAGCTATATGGAAGGGAAAGTAATCAGGCTGACAATCAAGTTAATTATGAACCTCACTATGTTGTTAATAAAATCAGCTGTTTTGACCTGCCTGACAAAGACTTGTGAAGCGTCAAAATGCGGTGTGGTGCTGGTTCAACCTTGATCCGTCTACCTGATAATAAATTATGAAGTGGGGAGGGAAAGTGTGACTGATGAAGGAGCGTTTTTATAAAATAGGTGAAGTGTCAGAGATCCTGAATATAGAGCAGCACACCCTGCGCTACCTGGAGAACAGCCTGAAAATAAAAATCAAACGCGATGAGCGTGGAGACCGTTTATATACGGATTCTGATATTGACACTTTACGATTAGTTCTCAAGCTAAAGGAAAAAGGGCTGAACACTACTGCTATACGTTTGGCTTTAGAAAACTCTGAGCAAGAAGAGGCGAGCCCGGTAACCAATTCCGATCCGCAGGGGCCTTTGGTAACTTTTGAATTTGTGGAAGCCGTGTCTTTAGTGCGCCAGGTAGCGGATCAAAACGAGGAGATAATGCGCCAGAACCAGCTGATGGAGGAACGACTCAAGCGCATGGAAGAAAAGCTGGATCGCTACACCCGGGAGCGGGATCAAAGCATAGAAGAGTTGATCCGCCTTCTTAAGGCAGAGGGTGGTGAAAGTAAAGGTAAATCCTGGCTTTCCCGGCTGCGCGGTAAATAACCCCAATCTAAGACTGTACCCAATATAGTCTTGCTTGTCCTGATAGTTAATGGTCCAGGCAATAGGGTCCAGGTTTTACGCACCATTTTAGATGCAGGACAAGACTAAGGCCAGGCCAGATGGTTGTTGGGAATAATACCAGGTGATAAATTGAGATTTTTTGACTTAATATATGAATGTGTTTCAGTAAATCACAGGTCTCGACAAAATATTTAATTTATTTTATACTTACAACAGTAGCTATGATGAACAAGAGTAAAGAAATTAAGTGCTATTTATAGAATCAATAAAATACCGGGATGATGGGTATCGAGAGAGGGAGCGACAGCTCACACCGAAGGAGCAAGCATTATTTTGTTCCCTGAAAAATGCGAAACTCTCAGGTAAAGGGATCGTACTCGGACCATTCTCTGGAAAGTCATCAGACACCGAAGGGGCAAACCATATGGTGAAACTCTCAGGTTAAATAACAGAGTGTTAGGGGACTAACAAAGCTCTGTTATTTTTTTTTCAAAACAGTAAATAGTGCGAATCTAAAGAGTATTCGAACCTGTAATATCAGAAATTCTAAAATTCGGCAAATTGTATACCCTCTTCTTTTTGGATAGCCAAGCTATTTCGCATAAATCAAGTTGACTTTTGAAAAGAAAGGGGAGGAAAGGTTGTTGTGAGGTTTTTTGCAACATTCTAATACAAAGATTGGAGGGGTTGAAAGTGGCCGATAAAAAATGTTTTGTGCACCCGTATATACCTAATTCAGCACCCGCAGTCGAGCAGGCAATGCTGGAGGAACTAGGTGAAACGGCGGCAGAAAATCTTTACAGGGTCATTCCGGATAATTTAAAACTACACAGGAAACTTGACCTGCCCGAGCCGCTGGTTTCTGAATATGAGCTAAAAAGGCATGTTGAGAAAATACTGGCCAAAAACCAAACCTGTGATGAATATATAAGTTTCTTGGGTTCGGGTTATTGGCATCACTACGTGCCGGCTGTTTGCAGCGAAATAGCCAACCGCGCCGAATTTTTAACCGCCTATTGGGGTGATACTTATTCGGACTTTGGTAAATGGCAGGCTATGTTTGAATATCAATCCCTGATGGGTGAATTATTGAATATGGAAGTAGTCAGCAGTCCCACTTATGATTGGAGCTCAGCTGCTAGCAGCGCCATAATGATGGCCGTCAGAATAACCGGCCGGAGTGATGTGCTGGTTCCTAGTAACATCAGCAAAGGACGGCTGAGCCAAATGAAAAATTTCATCCACGGCAGAGCCAATCTTAAAACCGTCGAATATACTGCCAACGGAACCCTCTCTTTAGAAGATCTCCACAAAAAGATTTCGGCTGATACAGCTGCTGTGTATTTTGAAAACCCCACTTTTTTCGGATGCTTTGAAACCCAAGGAAAAGAAATCGCAGATCTTGCCCATAAAGCAGGAGCTCTGGTGGTGGTGGGTGTGGATCCCAGCAGCCTGGGGATTGTTAACCCACCTGCAGACTACGGGGCTGATATAGTATGCGGAGATGCTCAGCCATTAGGGAATGCGATGAATTATGGCGGCGGAGCTTGCGGCTTTATAGCTACCCAGGATGACGAACGTTTGGTAGCTGAGTATCCTACCCTTTTGGTTAGCATAGCTAAGGGTGAGAATGAAGACCTTTGGGCTTTCGGCGAGTGTACTCATGAACGTACCTCCTATGTAAAACGTGGGGATTCCCCTGATTTTATAGGTACTTCTCAATGGCTTAATGCCATAACCTCAGGTGTTTACCTATCTCTTATGGGTCCGGCTGGTATGAAGGAACTAGGTGAAGGCATATTAAGGCGAACTGCTTATACCATCAAACAGCTATCCAGCTTGGAAGGAGTACGTACTCCTGTATTCAACGGTCCCCATTTCAAAGAATTCATAGTCAACTTTGATGCAACTGGCAAGACGGTTGCCGAAATAAACAAGAAGCTTTTGAGCTATGGTATATTCGGCGGCAAAGATCTTAGCCGGGATTATCCTGAATTTGGCCAAAGCGCTCAGTATTGCGTAACAGAGGTCCATTCCTTAGATGACATCAACCGGCTGGTTAGCGCGTTAAAGGAGGTCTTGGCATGAGAAAGAATATAGACTACCATGCAGCTCGCTGGGACGAGCCCCTCATAATGCAGTTAGGAACACCTGGTGAACGGGGGGTTCTTTTACCGGCCTGTGAAAAACAGATATTAGAGGAAACAGATGATCCTGCCAATATACTGCCAGCTCACCTGTTGAGGCAAACACCACCAGAATTGCCAGAGGTTTCGCAGCCTCGGGTGGTTCGGCATTTCATGAGATTATCGCAGATGACCATGGGATTTGATGTGACTCCTGACATCAGTCAGGGCACCTGCACTATGAAATACAGCCCCAAGATTAATGAAGTTTTTTGCCAGTCTCCCAAGCTTCGCCAGCTTCACCCCTATCAGGACGAGGAGACTGTTCAAGGTATATTAGAAATCATCTATAAACTAAAATTATTCCTCTGTGAAATTTCCGGAATGGACGACTTTACCTTCCAGCCCGGTGGTGGCTCCCAAGCTATCTATACTAATGCTTGTATAATAAGAGCTTACCATGAAGCCAATGGTGAGGGAGAAAAGCGCAACGAAATTATCTCCACGGCATTTTCTCATCCGGTTGATTCTGCAGCGGCTCATACCGCTGGCTTTAAGGTCATAACCTTAATGCCGGAAAGCAACGGCTATCCCAGTGTGGAAGCCTTAAAAGCAGCTATTTCACCGCGAACTGCTGGTCTAATGATAACTAATCCGGAGGATACCGGGATATTTAATCCCCATATTCACGAATTTGTAGATCTGGTCCACGAAGCTGGTGGCTTATGTTCCTATGATCAGGCTAATGCCAACGGGATATTAGGAATTGCTCGCGCTCGTGAAGCCGGGTTTGACATGTGTCATTTTAATCTTCACAAGACCTTTTCTTCTCCCCATGGCTGCATCGGACCTGGATGTGGTGCAGTTGGAGTAAGCGACAAACTGGTAAGATTTTTGCCAGTTCCCAGGGTAAGTTTCGATGGGGAAAAATATCACATCGAATTTGACCATCCCGATTCGATAGGACAGGTAAGAAATTACAACGGAAATATACCGGCTGTTCTCAGATCCTATGCCTGGATAATGAGCTTAGGGGCAGAAGGCTTGAAACGCGTGGCCGAGATAGCTGTACTGAACAACAATTACCTGACCAAGAAAATCTCCCAGATAAAAGGAGTAACTATCGCCTATCCGGAAGGCGGACAGCGCCTGGAACAGACCAGATTTTCCTGGGAAACCCTGACAAAGGATACCGGAGTGACTACAGAAGATGTCCGGAGAAGGATAGTTGATTATGGTATTCAGAGTTATCACACCAGTCATCATCCCATAATTGTACCGGAGCCCTTTACTCTGGAACCCAGCGAAAGCTTTTCCAAGGAAGATTTGGATTTGTACGTTGAGATCTTCAGTAAGGTAGCGGAAGAAGCCTATGAAAACACCGAGGTAGTCTTAACTGCTCCTCACCGCAGTACGACCTATCAGGTGGATCGTAGTGGTTGTAACGACCCGGAACAATGGGCTATGACCTGGAAAGCCTACCGCAGAAAGCATCTGAAGTAGTATTACCAGGCTGTTTAAGGAGAGATCAAATTGAGCTATCTACACATGAAAGGTATTAGTAAATCGTTCCCTGGTGTAAGAGCATTAAGTAATGTAGATTTTGAAGCGGAAAAAGGAGAAGTTCATGCTATTGCTGGTGAAAATGGCGCCGGAAAGTCTACCCTGATCAAAATTCTGTCCGGAGCCTATCTACCTGATGAGGGACAAATATTTTTAGATGGAAAAGAATTATCCATAACTGATCCTCATTCTGGACGCGAGCAGGGAATATCAGTTATTTATCAGGAATTGAGCCTGATACCCAACATGACTGTTGCCGAAAATATTTTCTTAGCCAACATGCCCAAGAGATTGGGGGCGGTAAAATGGCAGGAGATGAGGCAGCGTTCCCATGATGTACTCCAAGAAATAGGCTTCGATATCAGCCCTAATGCCAAGGTAAGGGATCTAAGCATTGTACAGCAGCAGGCGGTGGAGATTGCCAAAATATTGGTGGAAGAAACCAAAATTGTGGTTATGGATGAACCTACCGCCCTTTTGCCTCCGCGGGAAGTAAAGACTTTGTTCGAAGTAATTAACAAGCTAAGAGCAAAGGGGGTAACGGTACTATATATCTCCCACCGCCTGGATGAACTATTTCAAATCGCAGACCGGATTACGGTGCTCAGGGATGGAACCAAGATCGGTACTGTCAAACCTCAGGATATTAATCAGGATGAATTGATTCAGATGATGATTGGAAGAAAACCGGCCGAACGGCAGTACTGGAAACCCGAAAGAGCCGAAATGCTGAAAAATGCTCCGGTAGTTCTGGAAGTTGAAGGCTTAGGCGACGGGAAGAACTTAAAGAATGTTTCGTTGAGCGTTCGTAAGGGTGAAATTTTAGGTATAGCTGGCCTGGTAGGTTCAGGCAATAGCGAGATATTACAGTGTATTTTTGGAGCCAAACAGGCGGTTAGCGGTAGGATCAAAATTCAAGGTAAAGAGATTAAGTCCTTCGAACCTGCCACTTCCATTAAAAACAGTCTGGCTTTTTTACCGGCTGATAGAAAAAACCTGGGATTGGTATTGGGAATGACTATCAAGCGCAATATTTCCCTGACTGGACTGGATCAACTAAGTAACTTCTTCGTGGTCAAAAACCACCAGGAAAATGCAGTGGTGGATCAGCTCATAAAAAAACTCAGGATTAAGAGCAGAAGCCGGGAGCAAATGGTAGAAACTTTATCTGGCGGTAACCAGCAAAAGGTGGTAATGGCCAAGTGGCTGCTGCCTGAATGCCAAATCCTCATGTTTGATGAGCCTACCCGGGGAATCGATGTAGGGGCCAGGTCAGAAATTTATGAACTGATGCTGGAATACGTTGATCAGGGTGGAACCATTGTCATGGTAAGCAGCGACATGCAGGAATTGCTAGCAGTCTGTGACCGGATCATAGTCATTGGCCAAGGTCAGGTTACCGCTGTCTTTGATCATGAAGAAGCTACTGAAGAAAAAATAGGAATGGCAATGTTTTAGGGAGGGCAGGAAGATGAAGAACGGTTTACGCAACTTTGACTTTCGATCCTTTTGGAATTCATATCAGGTATGGATAATTTTTATAGCTTTAATTATCTGTTATAGTTTAATTTCACCTGATTTCTTTACCTCCAGGAATATCAGCAATATTATGACCCAGAATGCCATGCTGGTGGTTGTGGCTATGGGACAGTTGCTGGCGGTTATTACTGGAGGAATCGACCTGTCGGTAGGAGCTATTTTGGCACTTACCGGTGTCATGACGGCTAAATTCGTAGTAGGTGGCATGTCGGTATATGTTGCCATATTGGCTGCTATCGGTATTGGTGCTCTAGCAGGAGTCATAAGTGGTCTGCTGGTTTCCAAATTCAAGTTTGCTCCTTTTATTGCCACTCTGGCCACCATGGTAATGGTCAAAGGTATGACATTTGTTCAATCAGGTGGGCACGTTACTTATGTTTCCGATCCCACTTTCAAGTTCTTAGGGCGGGGAAGCATTCTGGGTATGCCAGTAATGATATGGGTAATGTTGCTGGTTATTTTCCTGGTATGGTTTGTTTTAACTAAAACTGTCGTAGGCCGCAGGCTTTATGCAGTCGGAGGAAATCCGGAAGCGGCCCGCCTGGCAGGCATCAATGTACCCAGGTATTTATTTGCGGTTTACGTTTGTTCAGGCGCTCTGGCCGGGCTAGCGGGTGCTTTTATGGCCTTCCGCCTGGGAGCTGGCAGCCCCACCATAGGTTCTGAATGGGAACTTGATACTATAGCTGCCGTTGTAGTTGGTGGTGCATCACTTATGGGTGGTATTGGTGCACCGTTGAATGCCATGCTGGGTGCTCTGATTATAGGGTTTATCCGCAATATACTCAATCTGTTGGGAGTAGCTACTTATCCACAGTTAATAGTAAAAGGTCTAATCATTATCTTGGCCGTACTTAGCCAGAATCTTGGCAGTGGGCTTATAGTAACCAAAAAGAAAACCGGAGGTGGTGTTCAACCAGAAACAGATATAGTGCAGAGTGGAAAAGAGTAAAGCTCATAGACGGTGAGAAAAAAAGGAGGTTGGAGCAATTGCGTAAAAACAGAGGGATAGCCTATTTACTGTTAGTCGCTATGGTTTTTTCCGTATTAATGTTAAGCGGATGCGGAGGACAAGAACAAACCGGCGGGGATACACAACAGCCTTCGTCTCAATCTAGTGGCAGCCTTAATCCCACTGGTGAAAAGGTTACCATAGGCTGGAGTGAAAGAGCTTTGGCCGGAACTCCCTGGTTTGAAGCCATGGTAAGTGCAGCTAAAGAATTAGCAGCTGAAAACAATATTGAGTTGATCGTAATTGATGCACAGAACAAACCTGATAAACAGGTTGCTGACGTGGAAGATCTTATTGCCCGGGGTGTAGATGCAATAGTTCTGGATCCCTGCCATCCTACCGCTGTACTGACGGCTGTAGAGCAGGCCAATGCTGCTGGTATACCAGTAGTAGGAGTTAACAGCGCTATCGATACCAGCGTTAATCCTAATGCCAGGATCGAGACCATTGTAACCTCGGATAACTATACCATTGGTTATAATGTTGGCTATGAATTAGGCAAAAAGTATGACAAGCCTGAAGCTAACGTAGTTATTATGAGTGGTCACATGGGAGACCTGGAAGGCTGGCAGAGAAGAAGCGGATTTATAGCTGGTTTTTCAGAATACCAGTACGAGAAATTCGGTGCTGCCAAAATCAATATTTTGGCTCAGCGTTATGCCGGTGACTGGGATCCGGATAAAGCTTTGACTCAGATGCAGGATATACTGGTAAAATTCCCCAAACAGATTGATATTCTCTTTAGTGAAGGCGATGCCATGGCATTAAGCTGTGTAACTGCTCTTAAATCAGCAGGAGAAACAGGTGTACTGGTGGGCTCCATCGATGGGCAGCTGGAAGCCATTGAAGCCCTAAAAGACGGCGATATCGTAGCCATCGGCGTAAACAGTGCCGTTGAAACCGGTAAAGGCGGTGTCGAATATATCATGAGAGTATTGGGTGGTGAAAAAGTAAATAGCCGTATTTACGTACCTTCACCAACTATTACTCAGGATAATGTCGACCAATACTACAAGCCGGGTGTACCTTTCCTATAATAAGTTGCATAACGGGAATGCAGCTACCTGCATTCCCGTTATCAGAACAAATGGCAAAGCATACAGCATAAGGAGACCAACAATATGAAGCGCTTAGGGCTTTTAGTTAACCCAATTGCCGGAATGGGCGGCAAGGCAGGATTAAAAGGCAGTGATGGTACTGAAACAGTGGAAAAAGCGCTTAAGCTGGGGATAGAGCCGGAATCACCCCGTCGTGCAGTAGAAGCTCTGAAAGTCTTGCTGCCAATTAAAGAAGAGATACAAATAATAACCTATCCTGCTGAAATGGGAGAAAATGAAGCTCGAGAAGCAGGGTTTGAACCCGTGGTAGTGGGGAGTATAAATTCCGGCCGCACCAGTAGAGAGGATACCTTAAGGGCAGTAGAAGACATGTTAAATATGGATATTGATCTCCTGCTTTTTGCCGGAGGCGACGGTACTGCCCGTGATGTTTTTGAAGTGGTTAATACACGAATACCAGTATTAGGGATTCCAGCTGGAGTGAAGATTCATTCTGGTGTATATGCGGTCAACCCCCGCAGTGCAGGACAGGCAGCCTTGCTGTACCTGCAGGGTAAGTCCGGAAGTCTAACCGAAGCTGAAGTCATGGATATTGATGAAGATGCTTTCCGCCAGGGAACAGTTAAGGCCAGCCTTTTTGGTTATATGCTCATACCCGAGGATAAGCGCCATATGCAGAATACTAAAGCCGGGTCCCGCTCGGGCAGTGCAGACTTAAGCGGTATAGGCAGGCGAATAGCTGCCTCCATGGAAGAGGACGTGCTATATATAATCGGCCCTGGCACAACTACTCGCGTTATTATGGAACAACTCAACCTTCCCAATACCCTTCTGGGTGTTGATGTAGTGTTAAATAAAAAGCTGCTTGCTGCTGATGTAAATGAAAAACAATTGTATCAGATTATTGATGGGAAACGGGCTAAGATTATTGTTACGGTTATCGGCGGACAGGGGCATTTTCTGGGGCGCGGCAACCAACAGATAAGTCCGCGGATTATTCGTAAAGTAGGTAAGGAAAACATTATCGTGATAGCAGCCCAAGAAAAGCTGATAGCCTTACAACCAGCTTCGCTGCTGGTTGATACTGGTGACAACCAGTTAGATCAGGAACTCAGCGGATATATACAGGTTATCACCGGAGAGCATGACAGTATGGTTTTACCGGTACGCAGCTAGCATACTTTTTTAAGAAGTTAATTTTGTACACCAGCCATGCATGGGGTGACAATTGAATATAGGGATGATGGGCTCGAGAGAGCTGAGTATAATACTCACACCGAAGGAGCAAACTTTTCTGGTTATCCTCCTGGAAAAAGTGAAACTCTCAGGTTGACGGATCGAGTTCGGACCAATCTCTGGAGAGTCGAAAGACACCAAAGGGGCAAGCGCAAGCGAAACTCTCAGGTTAAAAAACAGAGAACAAGGATAACTTGTTCTCTGTTTTTTTTAACTAATTTATCTAAGGTGGTGATACTATTGGCCGCAAACTATGATCTATTGATTCTTGGAGGCGGGCCAGCCGGACTGGCAGCGGGCATTTATGGTGCCAGGGCCAAATTAAAGACCGCCATTATTGAGAAGGGAAGGCCAGGTGGACAGGCAGCTACCACTGGTGAATTGGTAAATTACCCAGGCTTTGGGCCAGGAACTACTGGTCCGGAACTTACCCAGGCTATGGCTGATCACGCACAGGCATTTGGGGTGGAATTTATTCGAGATACAGTAACCGGAGTGAAGCTGGATGAAAACATAAAGGTAATCAGCGGCAAAAAGGATGACTACCACGCAAAAGCGGTGATTATTGCCCTGGGAGCTGAACCCCGTCTGTTAAACGTACCAGGTGAGGGTAAACTACGGGGTAAGGGGGTAAGTTACTGTGCCACCTGTGATGCAGATCTTTTTGAAGAACTGGATGTGGCTGTAGTAGGCAGCGGAGATGCGGCCGTTGAAGAAGCCGAATACCTGACAAGATTTGCCGACTCAGTAACCATGATAGTCATTCATGATGAGGGTCATGTGGATGCCAACCAGGTATCTGCGGAACGTGCTTTTAAGTCCGATAAGATTAAGTGGATCTGGAACAGTACGGTTAAAACCATTAACGGTGACGAGATAGTAGAATCAATTACCGTAAAAAATATTAAAACCGGAGAAGAAAGTGACCTTACCGTCAATGGAGTTTTTATTTATATCGGTACTGTTCCCAAAACCGATTTGGTTAAAGACATTTTGGAGCTTAATCCTCAAGGTTATATCATAACCGATGACCAAATGCGCACTAATGTGGAAGGAGTCTATGCTGCTGGCGATGTGCGGGACAAGTATTTACGCCAGGTGGTTACAGCCGTAGCCGATGGGAGTATTGCCGCTGTAGCTGCCCAAAAATATATTCAAGAACGGGAATTATGGGAGAAGGAGGTTATAAATTCCCCCAAGCCAGTTGTGGTTGTCTACTATAATCCCACGGATATGCAAGGAACTGAAAAGACAGGCATGGTTGATCAGTTTCTCCAGAATAATCCGGGCAAATTTAACCTGGTAAAAGTGGACGCTACCCGCAACGAGCTAGTGAAAACCCGCTATCAGATTTCCGAGGAGAGTTTGCCACTAATACAGCTCTTTGTAGATGGGAAAGTTACCGCAACTATCAATGAAATCAGTGAAGAAAGCTTAAAGGAACTACTTAAATAACAAAGTACAAAGGAGGTTAAAATGATGCTGGAGGTCACCAAAGAAAATTTTGACCAAGAAGTACTAGAAGCCGATCAAGTAGTTATGGTTGACTGGTGGGGACCCAAATGTGAACACTGCTTGGAACTTATGCCGGATATAGAGAAACTAGCTGAGAAGTATAAAGAACAGATGAAGTTTTGTTCGGTGAACGTGTCTGGTAATCGTCGTTTAGCCATCAGCCATAAGGTCCTGGGACTGCCGGCTATACTATTCTTCCGTAACGGAGAAAAAATTGATGAGCTATCAGGTCAGGATATTACTGTCGAAGATATCGAAGCCAAGATACAACAATACCTTAAGTAAAAGACGGGAGGTATGACGGTGAAGCTGGAACTGGGTAACATATTTGTCAAAGATGTTAGATTCGGTGAACGGACGGAAGTAAAGGACGGCATTGTATATGTAAATAAAGCCGAGTTATTAGCCGTTATAGCTGATAAGCGCCTTTGCTACCGTGATATCCACATTGTCAGGCCGGGGGATTCGGTACGTCTGTGCCCGGTTAAAGATGTCCTGGAACCGCGGGTCAAAGTCGAAGGTGGGGGCCATGTGTTTCCAGGGATTATTGGAGACTCAACCGTGGTAGGCCAGGGGCGTACCCATGTATTAAAAGGGATGACGGTCATTACTGTGGGAAATATTGTGGGTTTCCAAGAAGGCATTATTGATATGACCGGCCCTGGGGCTGAATACACTCCTTTTTCCCAAACCATCAACCTGGTGATTGATTGCGAAAAAGCTGGAGATATAAAACAGCATGAGCATGAGGAAGCAGTCCGTATGGCTGGTCTTAAAGCTACCCGGTATATAGCTGAGGCAGCCCGGGATGTAGAGCCAGACGAAATAACAGCCTTCGAAACCAAGCCCATCCCCCAACAGTATAACGAGTATCCAGACCTGCCTAAGGTTGCTTATGTATATATGCTGCAGAGTCAGGGATTGCTGCACGATACTTATGTTTATGGAGTAGATGCTAAGAAAATACTGCCCACCTTTATGTTCCCCACCGAGGTTATGGATGGAGCCATTATAAGCGGCAACTGTGTTTCTGCCTGCGACAAGAATACCACTTACCACCACTTAAATAACCCGGTTATACATGACCTCTACCTTCGTCACGGCAAGGACCTTAACTTTATAGGAGTAGTTATAACTAACGAAAACGTTACTTTAGCGGATAAGGAACGCAGCTCTAATCTCTGTGCCAAATTAGTTCAGTCCCTGGGAGTAGATGGGGTCATTATCAGCGAAGAAGGTTTTGGCAATCCGGATACCGATTTGATCATGAACTGCAAGAAAATCGAAAAACTGGGGATTAAAACTGTTCTAATAACCGACGAATATGCCGGAAGGGATGGAGCTTCCCAGTCACTGGCAGATGCAGATGCGCTGGCCGATGCCGTAGTAAGCGGAGGCAATGCTAATCAGTTAATCGTTTTGCCGGCTATGGAAAAAGTCATTGGCTTTGATGAGGCGGCCAATATTATAGCCGGAGGATTTGCCAATTCCCTGAAAGAGGATGGGTCAGTTGAAGTGGAGATACAGTCCATTATTGGTGCTACCAATGAACTAGGCTTTAATCGTATGGGTGCTATTGGAAAGTAATTAGCAGATTAAGGAGGATGACTGAACATGACTATTGATAAAAGCTTTTTTGCCGGCAAAAAGATTTGTATATTGGGAGACCGGGATGGAATTCCCGGACCAGCTATCGCTGAATGTATGAAAACCATCGGCGGGGAAATAGTGTTTACCAGTACTGAATGCTTCGTTTGAACGGCAGCTGGGGCCATGGACATGGCCAATCAAGCCCGCATCAAGGAGATAGCTGAGAAATATGGCAGCGAAAATGTAGTAGTTGTATTAGGCGGAGCTGAGGCAGAGTCAGCTGGACTAACCGCGGAAACGGTTATTGCCGGAGATCCCACCTATGCCGGACCTTTGACCAACATTGCCCTGAAGTTACCGGTGTACCACATACTGGAGTTAAAAGAATTAGTAGACCCGCAGGTCTATGAAGATCAAATCAGTATGATGGAGATGGTTTTGGAAGTTGATGAGATAGTTGCCGAAATGAGCAATATCAGAGACGAGCTCATGAAAGATTAATGAAAGGGGAGCAGATGTTACTATGGCAGCAGTCAGAGCCGTTCACTATATAAACCAGTTTTTCGGGCAAATTGGCGGAGAAGAAAAGGCTGATATCAAACCCTTTAAGCAGGATGGACCGGTGGGACCGGGTACCGCTCTGCAGAAAGCTTTGGGCTCGGAAATAGAAATAGTAGGAACGATAATATGCGGGGATACCTATTTCAATGAAAATATTGATACGGCTAGCCAGGAAGTTATGGATCTGATGGCTGGTTACCAGCCGCAGATGGTAATTGCCGGTCCAGCCTTTAATGCCGGCAGATATGGCATGGCCTGTGGTGCGGTTTGTGCCGCTGCGGCGGAGAGGTTTTCCATCCCGGTAATAACTGGTATGTATGAAGAAAATCCCGGGGCTGATCTTTACCGTAAACAGGTATATGTAGTCAAGACCGGCAATTCGGCGGCCAAAATGCGGGACGCTATTTCTGCCATGAGCAAATTAGCTCTGAAATTAGCCCGGGGAGAGGAACTAGGGACCCCGGCGGAAGAAGGGTATCTGGACAAAGGCATAAGGGTGAATATCGTCTTTGAGGAACGGGGTTCCGCCCGGGCGGTAGAAATGCTGTTGAAGAAGCTCAAGGGGGAACCCTACCAAAGTGAGTATCCCATGCCCAGTTTCAGCCGGGTTACACCGCGTCCGCCCATAAAAGATCTTAAACATGCCAAGATTGCCTTGGTTACTTCGGGAGGAATTGTGCCTAAAGGCAATCCTGATCGTATTGAGGCCTCGAGTGCTTCTCATTTCGGACGTTATGATATTACCGGAATTGAGGACTTAACCGAGGACATTTTTCAGACTGCCCATGGCGGCTATGACCCGGTTTATGCCAACCAGGATGCTGACCGGGTTCTGCCCATTGATGTGCTCCGCCAGCTGGAGAAGGAAGGAGTAATCGGCAGCCTACACAATGTTTACTATGCAACGGTAGGTAATGGCACTTCCGTGGCCAATGCCCAGAAATATGCCCATGCTATTGGCCTGGAGCTAGCCCAAGAAAACATTGACGGGATAATACTTACCTCCACCTGAGGGACTTGTACTCGTTGCGGTGCAACGATGGTAAAAGAATTGGAAGAAACGGTAAACGTACCGGTAGTCCATGTTTGTACTATAGTACCTATATCCTTGACGGTAGGTGCTAATCGCATTGTCCCTGCAGTAGCTATACCTCACCCGCTGGGAAATCCCAGCTTGAATATTGAAGAGGAAAGAGCACTGCGCAGAAGTTTAGTGGAAAGGGCCCTAAAGGCACTTACTACCGAGGTAACCGAACAGACTCTGTTCTGAATTGAGCTTTTTACCGCATTTGGGAGAGGAGGCCGCGAATTCTTATGGAATTTCCGGTAATAAAAGCTGCAGCTTATGTGTTGGTACATGCTCCCGATATACTGTACTGGCAAGGTACCACACCGGCCATGGAAAGGATAACCAACCCAGATTCGCAGTTTCTGAAAACTTTGCCGCAATGCCTGCGTTCCTATGCCGACGCGGTGAAGTATCCACCTAATCAGGTATATATTGGCAACTTAAGCCCGGAACAATTACGGGAACTGCCCCAGCCCTGGTTTCAACAGGAGATCACCGCTAGTTCTCAGGGAAAATATGGGCAGATTGTAGATCAGGGTGAGCTTTATGCTCTGCTGAAACTGGTAGACCGCTTCAATTTGGTGGAATTGGAAGAACAATTCTCATGGGAGCAGAAGAAAAAACTAGAGGCGCAGACCATCTTTTCAGCCAGTGAATTAACCCTGCTGGACCAAGGAACCGTCTTTGAGGATATTGAGAAGTTGGTGGAGTCCGGTCTGGCAGAGGGACTCTACCAACAGGGGAAACTGGTTGGTTGTGTGCGGGAGGCTCACGAGTATGACCCTAATTTAAAAGCCCATGTGGTAATGGAGAATTTGGTCAATAAAGCCTCAGCTGTTTTAGCCCTGAAGAACCTGTTAGCCATTCATAAAATTGACCCAGCTGATATCGATTACATTATCGAAACCTCCGAAGAAGCTATTGGAGATATGAATCAGCGGGGAGGCGGCAATTTAGCCAAAGCTGTAGGAGAGGCTGCCGGGCTGGTAAATGCCACCGGTGTTGATTTACGGGGTTTTTGTGCGGGCCCTGTTCATGGTTTAGTAAATGCTGCTTCTTTAGTACAATCCGGTATATTTAATAATGTGGTCCTAATTGGCGGCGGTTCGACAGCCAAATTGGGCATGAACAGCAAAGATCATATCGCCAAAGGCTCTCCGGTTTTAGAAGATATGCTGGGCAGCTTTGCTGTGCTTATCAGTAAAAATGATGGTAATAGCCCGGTTCTAAGGACTGATATTATCGGCAGACATAAAATTGGCTCCGGTTCTGCACCCCAGGCAGTCATTCAGGCTATAGTGGTTGATCCGTTGATCAAGAACAACTTGCGGATTACCGATATAGACCTGTATGCACCGGAACTGCAGAACCCCGAAATCACCATGCCGGCTGGGGCAGGTGATGTGCCTTTAGCCAATTATAAAATGATAGGTGCCATGGCGGTTAAACGGGGCGAATTGGAAAAGCAACAGCTCCTGGACTTTTGTCATAAACATGGCATAATTGGCTTCGCTCCTACTCAGGGACACATTCCTTCAGGTATACCAGCCATAGGTCATATTGTCCACAGCATCCAGCAAAATCAGATAAAGCGGGCTATGATTATTGGTAAAGGGAGCCTGTTCTTAGGACGCATGACGGACTTGTTCGACGGCATCAGTATAGTAATTGAAAAAAATCCGGGTGAGCTGGAAAACCGGGTAACAGTAGCTCAGCAGGATGTGAAACCGGAAAAGAAGGGTATTACCATAGGTTTAACCATCGGTGGCGGGGAGATTGATGTCCAAGATATGCTGTCAGGTGCCCGGCAGGCGGTACAAGCTAATCCAGACTTGAACGTAGTTATAATTGGCCAGTGTGATAGCAGGGAGTTCACTGTTTATGCTGCCGATAGTGAAGAAGCTATCCGGCAAACCAGTGAGCAGTTGCTGCAGAGCGGTATAATCGATGGTCTGGTAACCATGCATTATCCATTTCCTATTGGGGTAACTACTATCGGGAAAGTTATAACCCCAGCCCAGGGTAAAGAAATGTACATTGCTTCAACCACTGGTACAGCAGATACCAACCGGGTTCAGGCTATGGTAAAAAATGCTGTTTTCGGTTTAGCCGTGGCCCGAACTGAAGGTAAAACTAATCCTACTGTCGGGATTTTGAATGTTGAAGGAGCGCGGCAGGTAGAAAGGCACCTGCAACAGATGCAATCAGCCGGTTATCAATTTACCTGGGGAAGCTCACTTCGCCAAGATGGCGGACCAGTGTTAAGAGGCAATGATTTAATCACCGGCAGTGTCGACGTATGTGTTACTGATTCCCTTACCGGTAATGTTCTCATGAAGCTCTTCAGTTCTTTTAACAGCGGAGGCTTGTATGAGACAATTGGCTACGGTTATGGACCTGGCATTGGTGAAGATTTCAACCGGCTTATCTGTATCATTTCCCGAGCTTCTGGCGCACCGGTAATTAGCGCGGCAATAAGCTATTGTGCCAACCTGGTCAAAAATAAATGGCAAGAACAGGTCAAAAAGGAAATTGATCAGGCTAAAAAGTGTGGTTGGATTGTCAGCCGGGAAGCTGATACTAGCACCCAGGAAACGGAAATAGTCTGCCCGCCAGCGAAAACAGTTGATTGTGAAATCCACGGCATTGACATTTTGGAATTGGATGAGGCCATTAAAGTACTCTGGAAAGAAGGCATTTTTGCTAGTTCCGGTATGGGATGCACCGGCCCGGTAATTATGGTGAACAGCAGTGATTACGAAAAGGCCTGCCGGCTGTTAAACAGAAGTAACCAATAGACATTCGTCATCATGAGATAACTTTGTTTAGGTAACAGGCGGGATGAATTAATAATGAGAGCACTCGTAGGGACTGGCAATCTCTATGTGGCTCCAGGCTAACCACGGCTTGGCAGGGTGTTAGCCAGGATGCAGAGGTATTAGCCGGCTTGCTCCAGAACTCTTCGCCTGCAACACACCGGCTTACTTCGGTGCGAAGCGGCTATCTCTTTCATAACCTATATCGACAGTGCAGAGGCTGTCCTTTTAGGACAGCCTCTGCACTGATCTTTTCACTATTCTAGCGATGGGTTTTAATATAATTTTCTACGATATTGTTAAACTCGGTCATAATGTTCCTGAGGATTTGGTTGTTGGCGGAATCAAAGAGGTAATCATCCACCTGACTTACTGGCAACACGTGTGGTGAGGTACCGGTGAGAAACACAGCATCCATATCCAGCATTTCATTCAGACTGATTTTCTTTTCCATCACTGACTGGCCTATGTTGTCACAGGCTGTCAACACCACCTGCCGGTTAATGCCCTTTAATACCTGGTCTGCCGGAGGAGTCAAAACCAGGTTGTCTTTGATCATAAATACATTAGATCTCCCGCCTTCGGTTACATATCCATTGTGATCCACCAGTATTGCTTCATAGGAATTAGTTTTTTCCTTGGCGGTATCAATAACCTGGCGATATTCTGCCCGGTCTACCTTGGCATTGGGATTAGGCCTTTCAATGTGGACTAAAACCGTTTTAGCTCCCTTTTCATAATCAGCTGGGGAAGGGTAAAAAGCCGGGGTAAAGTAGGCATAAAAAACAGCGGGTTCATTGGGCTGCTGGTAATTCAGTACAATTTTAATATTGCCAGTCTCCACCTGGTTACGTGCAATTAAATCATGAAGCCTTTTTCTAATGGTTTCATCTTCTACAGGCAATTTTAATCCGGTTAATTGCGAGGAATTATGAAGTCTGGCCATATGCTCCTCAAAAAATAGAGGCACTCCCTGTATTACCCTGAAAACTTCGTATAGGGAAATACCTTGCTCGATAAAGTCGCCGGGTAATTCATCCTTGCTAAAAAATTGGTCATTCTTAAGCCAGAACTTTTCGGTGCTTGTTTCCATATTTATTGCCTCCTTTTGCTAGACTTTCTCTAATATCTGGCAAGGATTATCACATTGGGAGCATTTTTTGCGCTTAACTTTAATGGGGGGCTGCTGGTTGGCTCTACGGGCCAAATCTATGATCTGTTCAGCGGTTTTTTCATCTGGACATTCTGCTGCCAGCATCACCGCTCCTTCCATTCCCCCTACTCCACCAGCTGCTACGGGGACAGCCTCCACATTAAACAAGATCTTGAAACTTTCTACTTCGCTAACAATATTGGCACCGGTTACTACCATATAACCCAGGTTCATTCCCAGACGCATCGAGCTCCGGTAATGCCCCATCTTGGATTCTCCAGCCAGGCATGAGGGTATCAGCTTTTCCAATCCTACCGGTACTATTAACTCGATACCCCGCGCCTTCACAACTCCGATAGCCTGGCCTATGGTTCCTCCCTGGGCATCTCCCAGCAGGATAGCCGCATTGCCGAAGGGATCAATGGCATTGGCGCCCTTTATAAAAATATCCCCGGGTTCGAACCGGTTTAAGAAATCTATCCAAGGTTCGTCTACCAGCCGGCCTTTTTCTATACACCATGCACCTTTGCGCTGGCTGGTTTCGGTGGCACAGGCAGAACGCTGGGTTATGACACCGGCTACATAGGGTTCGTAGGGTTCGAATCTGGTCTGCAGCAGCTCTTCTGCTACCAGCAGGTTAGTGGTCCCGCTGCCTATAATTATTTTACCATGGGTAAAGGCTTCGTGCACTTGGGGAAGACGGCAGACAGCCTGAGCGATTATGTGTTTTGATGCTGCCGGATGCAGCGCAAAAGTAACTTGAGGCATGTTAGGTTCTCCTTTCACTATTTAGTATAACAGGTATCACTATTGTCACCTTTATAACAATTCACGATGGAGGAAAACATCGAGCACGGCTTAAGCAGGAGTATTAGCCGGGCGAGCGACGCACGACGAGCCGTTGCAACCCACGGCGAAACTGAGGGCTGCGAAGGGTCGCTGGAAACAGGATGTTTCGAGCAGCGAGGACTGAGAGTATGGATGCTGAATTCTTAAGCGGTCCGCTTCGCACCGAAGTAAGCCGGTGGGTTGCAGGTGAGGAGTCCCGGAGCGAGCCGGCTAAACTCCTGCATCCTAATCTGACGCTCCTGCTAAGCTGTGGTTAGCGTAAATTTAATAGAGATTGCCACGCCCCTGACGGGGCTCGCAATGACACATAAGAAGGCTTCGGGTCTGTCCATCGCTAGAACGTTTTCTCAGCAATGACACATTAGGAAGCTATTTTCACAGCAATGACACTTGAGTAGAGACCACTATGACATTGCAAGAGCTATTTTCACTGCGATGACACAGAGAGGGCTGTTTGCACAGCAAAGACACAATAGGAAGCCATTTTCACAGCCAAGATTAATATAGCTGTAAAAATGCCAGCAGCCGCAGGCGTGTCAATTCCAACTGATTAGTTAAATCATATCCTTCTAGCTGGCTAGCCAGTTCCTGTAAGTCTCTTTTGAGTTCTTCATTGAGAAAGGGGATGGCAAGCAGGCGCTGGGCGAGTTTAAGATAATCACTATTTAGATCGTAAGGAGCCGGCTTATTCATACTCGTCTGCCCTATAGTATCTGATTCTATAGCAAACTCTCCCATATGCAAATAAACTCCCAACGGTTCGGCAATATATGCATTTGGGTCCTCAAACTCCCAGATCAGGTGGTTGTGCCTATCCCCGCTGTTATCCTGCGTCTGACCGCCAGGTTTTTCCCATAACCGGTAGTGTAGAGTATGGTTTCCAGTCGATAAGTTAAAAAGCGATCCGGTGGTCAAGGTAGTAATCAGGTAGCGTGCTTTCAGATCCATAGCCAGATTGTTTGTGTCAAAAGGCAGAGGCTCAAACTGATGATCGGCTGAGTCAAGGCTAAAGGTTTCCTGAACAAATTCGAAAGGATAGATGGCTTTTACACGGCAATGTTCCCCACCAGCTGCCCATTCCGCCAGTCCCCGGGCAATTTGAAAATCAGCTTGAACAGGAATTATTAGTTCCCGGGGGGTGAAAATGCTATTTACCAGGGAAGCTGCCTGGTGAAGTAAGGTCTCTTCGCCCACTAATACCACTGCCTTCAGCCTCCAGCTGCCTGCTTCAAAAAATCCCAGCTGTTTGGCCCGGGGCTGCAAATGGTTAATGATGAAATCTTGCAGGGCTGGCTCCACCGGCTGGTGGTATGCCAGAGGTAGTTGTATTTCCAGGCATATATCCTGGCCAGCCTGAATCACAGTCAACAAGCTGAAAGAAGCCATGTTTTCATGAAGTTCCACAATCAAAATATCTCCGCATAAACTCCGAGTCGATTCATGACCCATTAAGGCTGCAACCGGTTCCGGTAAAAGAGAAAATATCCGGTCTGAAAAGGCGGCTTGACATGCCTTATAGAGTGTGCGCCGGCGGGACAGATTCCAATAGTTTGGATAAGATATTACCGCTGATAGCAAAGAGTTGAAATCAATTTCCCGACTCAGACCAATCAGGTAGCTGGTCAGAACTTTTTCCTCATCAGTGTTGCTGTCATCTGCTTCATATAGGAAAGGCGCTACGTTGTGGTAGTGCCACTTTCCCTCCTGCCGGTAAGCAATTTTGGTGGTTTTCGGACCCAAATCAATACCCACTAGCATAGTTACTCTCTCCTGCCAATAACTAATACGGGCAGTTCATATTCCACCTTTTGATCAACCCGGATTACAAACAGGTCCCCTTCTTCATACAAGACCACCGGGTATTCATAATCTCCCAAACGGGTTTCCACATTATACTGGTTTAACAAAAAGCTATATTCATCCGGAAAGGGATGTCCCTTCTCCAGAGATATTCTCTCGGTACGTACTTCATGGTTCTTCCAAACCCTGCTGATATTACGAGGAGCTAAAACGCGTTCCAGGTCAACCCTGATATTTACCAACAAGTCCAGGTAGGACTGAATCATATTGTATACCTGTAAGTGCTGATCTAAAATCTGGCTGGAATGGGTATGTTTATCAGTCAGCATTTCAATACGGGCGGTCAAAAAAGAAAGTTCCAGAAAGACTCTTTCTATGTGAAACGCTAATGGAGGCAGCCTTAAGGCCGGAGAACTCTTATAGGGTTCCAACCGCGTCAAAGCTTTCCTTACGGTTTCACCAGAACGATCCAGAAAATAAGCGGTATCAACATTCTGACTGGCTGATAAATCGGTGACCAGCTCATGTATATCCTGCCGGATATCCCGAACTTCTCTAAGAAGACGGTCGATTTGAGTAGAGGAAATACCGGTCATGTAATGGGCACTATGCAGCAATTCGGTTCCATGCCGGCTGGCAAAGCGAACCCCTCGATCCAATACCACCACCAGCCGTTCCAGCCAGGCTTGAAACTGTCTGGCCATTTCCCGGACCTGTTTGGTCTGATTGCGGTCAATACCAGCTTCCATCAGGGAAGTGTACATTAGATACTGACGCTTAAACTGGGCTTCATAAAAAGCCAGCAGTGATGGAGGGGCCTGCCGGTTTAAGACCTTTTCCGTAATTGCTACCATCTGCACAATAATATGCCTGGCATCCTCTTGATTCCAAGGATTCTCCGCTAGAGTTTTGAGGGTGTTACAACTGTGGTGCAGGTGAGATAGCAGGTTATTAAAGCCCTGGATAACGGAAGGATGACTGAGATCCAGGGCAATAACCTGTTCCAGCAAAATAATATGATCCGGGTAAATTCTAGCCAAGCGCAGCAACTCTTCATCCTGCATAAACTCCTCAATAGTTTCCAGCAAACTTTGAAATAGCTCTATCCGGTCCAGGAGGGTTTTAAGGGGATATAACAAGTCAGACAGGTGCTGGCTGCGCTGGCGGGTAACCTCCAAGATTTTTAGCTGGCTTTCCTCCCGGGTCGCCATCAGCTTGGTATGGATGCTCTTCACTTGGTTATACATGCGAGCATAACGCTGTATGGTAACTAATATGTCACGACTGAGGGAAGCTTCATCATGGGCCAGGTTGAGCAGACGAGCAATATCCTCCTGAAGGGATTGGCGGAAAACCGGAAAAAAATGATCGCTGAAAGTCTGATAGTAGAAACGGTTTACCGCCAGCAGGTACTGGTCGTCACAGGATTGCAGCCTAGCCTTTTCCCGGTTGACAAACTGGGTTACTGATTGGTTAAGTTCACCTAATATGTTATTTAGCTGTTGATTAATAACCATGCTCAACTGCTGTTCGGTAAGTGTCACTCCAGCACCCCCCATAAATATCCTAATAAAGCTAGATTACGTATAGGGTCAGTTCCGCTCCGGTAGATATCAGGACGTTTCTGTAAGTCAGCCAGCAGATCTTCCGGCATTCCCGGCTGGGACCAGTTTAAGATACGTTCAGCTTCCTGCCGTACCGGTGGTTGTACCCCATGAGCCAGTTGATTCACTATGTCATTATTAATGAAACGCCGGCAAGGCACCCATTTCCAAAGGCCAATATAGTCTAGCAGCAGCCGTTCACGATCCTTCTTTGATAAAAGAATAACAGAGTGTACCATCATAATGCGGACCAACTCCATGAGGATAAAAGCTTCTACCGGCGAGGAGGGCAGCAGATTATGGCACAGGTCCAGTAATTTTTTCCCTCTGCCTGGCTGTGACTCCAGTGATCTCAGTTCAGGCAGGCCATCTTCGGGGAACAACTGCTGCACTGCCTCATAGCAGGAGAGAACCTCCCAGAGCAATGAGGCAGCCTGGCTTGATGACAGAATAGCTTCGTATAATCTCAGCATAGGATACAGGCGCTGGTCAACTTCCAAGGCAGGAAAATACTGTTGGCACCATTGAGCGGCTTGATCAGTCAAGCGCAATTCTCCTTTCAGTATTAGCAGAGCACCAACAGTTTTCCCAACCAGACGACTCATGCGCTGGCCCAGACGAGAAGCCGGCAGGGGTTCTGCCGGGCTTGGCTGGTTTTGATATTCCAAGTAAATCTGAGTTAACAAACACCAAGCATCCATTATAAGCCCACACTGGTATACACGTTCAACCGTATCCAGCAAAGCGCGTAAGCGCTGGGGTGCATGAGCCTCACTATGGTGCTTAAGGGTGACTTTTTCCAATTGGAACAGGGCTGCTTTTATCAATTCTGCTTTTTCAGATCTAAGGGTTAAAGCCAGATCTGGGAGGTCCTGGTGATATAACAAGCCATAATGGTGGTTTTTCTGAGTGGATAAGATTTCCTCTTCCCGGGACTTTAACAGGGAACGCAGTTCCCCATTGGCTGTTTTAGCTAAAAGATAACGGCATTGATCAAGATCAAGCCGGGACAGCAACTGCCTGTAAACGCTGGTCAGATCTGGTTCCCAGAGGTGAATCAGGAACTGTAGGGTTCTGCCATCTATCTCCGCCTCATCCAGATTATCAATCAGGTAAAAAAAGAAGCCCCTTTTTAGCCATAGAGGACTGGATTTCCACCACTGCAAAACTGGAGCAGAGTTTAAAGCAGTCTTTAACTGGGAAAAAAATACTTCCTGGCGGCCGCTAAAATAAAGAGCCCGCATAAGAAAATCTAATTCATCGCCATCTTGGACCGTAGCAATGTCAATATCCTTCTGCTCCCGCAGTTTGATACGCAGCTCCGCTTCCTGCTGCCAAAAATCAAATAGGTTGGCAGATGATCGGGCCAGGCGAAACGAATCTAGGATATCGATGAGAATCAGCTCCTTTTACGGCTGCCGTACAATGCAGTATTTAGGGTCTGGCAGGCCAATTGGGCCTTGGCCAAATTATCTTCAGTGAGAAAAATATAATAGTAAATGGATTTCTCTTTATTGGTAAAAATACCTGCCAAACACTGCCCATCCACCACTTCAATACGGTCCTGAGCTGCCTTGTGTTTGGTTAGGTAACGGTAACTCTGCAGACGGGATATAAAGGTAAACCGGCTCAATCTTTCAAAATGGGCTTTCAGTCCAGGTTCCTTATTGCTGTTGGCGGCTTCAAATTTTAATACTGCTGGCTGTTTCCTGGGTTCAGGCAGGGAACAGGTGTCATCTGCAGCAGCCACATCCGGAATGTTGATTGACTGCAGTGAGCGGGGATCATGGTGCAGCATGTATAGCAAATAAGGATGCAGAGCGCGCGGAAAAGAGGAGAGCGTTGCCGGAAGAGCCGCAATCTCTTTATAAGCCCAGGAATTGCGTACCAGGTATTCGATCAGTTGATCCATGCCTGCGGGATAGGGAGGCAAATAGGTAGAATACTGTTGATAAAGAATCCCGCCGTACTGCTGGCAGAACAAAAGATAGGATTCAGGCGTGTTTTGCCGAAGCCAATCTATATAATCCATTACCTGTTCATATTCTTCCTCGGATAAGGAATGGTTGTACTCCAGTTTGCGCAGTAATTTCCTCATAGCCCAAGCCCCACCTAGTTTAAATAATTGTAGCTTAATCGCCATGACACCGCAATTGTCACCTGTGGTACAGGTCACGTGAAAAACATGGCTGCACGGCCCATGCAGGAGTATTAGACGGGCGAGTGATGTACTACCGGCTGATACTCCTAAATCCCGGCTAACACCCTGCCAAACCGTGGTTAGCCTAGAGCTATATAAGGATTGCCACGCCCCTGACGAGGCTCCTCGGAAAGACGCATGAAGGAACTCACGTACAGTTTAATGAGGAGGGGCTGGTGTCCCCAGCCCTTCACTCTGCTTAGGACGATGACTCAGCGAAGGATATTTGCACCAAGATAATTTATTCCGGCAGCGGTGCGAACACATAGCCGGCAGCGCGCAGGTCTTCGATTATGCGGGGCAGGGCTTGGGTGTTGCTTTCTGACACCGCATGCAGCAGGATAATAGCACCGGGGTGTATATGCTCAGTCACATAACGATGAGAGAAGTCAGCCCCGGGTTGATCATTAGGGTCCCAGTCGTGAAAGGCCATGCTCCAGAATACGGTCTTATAATTACGCTCCTTGGCCCACTGCAGGGTGGTAAGGGAGTAATTACCCATAGGCGGACGCAAAAAAGGTGCCATAGTGGAACCGGTTAATTGTTCAAATTCCTGTTCCAATTGATCAAGCTCCTTATCAAAGCGTTCTTTTGATACCTTGGATAAGTCCGGATGATTATAGGTATGATTGGCCACCTGGTGTCCTTCAGCCACCATGCGTTTAATCAGATCGGGCTGGCTTTTGAGATAATGCCCGGTGATAAAGAAAACTGCCGGAACATTATGCTCTTTAAGAATATCAAGAATCTGACCGGTATAACCCTGTTCATATCCTTCATCAAAGGTTAAGTAGATCTGGGGGGCGTTTTGTGGCAAGGCATAATAGACCGTACCTTCCAGGGCCAGTGGTTGAATCTCGTTGTTAACTTGCGGGGTTTCATGATTTTGGTTGGGTTTAAAATACCAGGATTTAGAAACCGCAGGTATTGTATCTGTCTGACTGGCAGGCGAGTCACCGGGATTAACAACGGGAGTGACATCGGAAGTAACATCTGCGGGAGCAGATGGAGCTGGTTCGGAGGGCACTTCTGTATCAGGGGAAGGCTCTGGTGTTGTTTGAGTAGCCAGGTTATGATGGGGTTCAGAATCTGCCTGGCTGGGGTTAAAACAGCCGCTGGACATTACGATCAGTAATAGTACAAGCAGGCAGATCGTTTTTTTCATAAATACATCTCCTTAAACGAATATTATTATAATGATTCCAAATCCACGACTAACTCATCTTCCAGGTTGGAGAAAACCACTACCAGGTTGTTTTCAAGCAATAACGCCACTGAGTGTTCGGTGAAAGTTATAACCTGTCGAATTTTTTGTCCTTCCAGGTGATCGGCCAATAGGCGGAAATCATCCCGTAGCAGGTTGGAAACATGCGGTGTCAACATATATTTCACCTCACCTACTATTATATAAAGTTTTACCGGGTTGGTGCTTTTTTGGTCCCATAAAATATTAGCATTACTGGATTTCGTAGGATAGGTTTGATTATGATACAATACGTTCAGAAGTCTAAAAAACTGACACTAATTCAGTAAGCAAGGATAGGGCTGGCGACTGTCACCTGTAGTGCAGGTCAACGTTGAAGAAAAAGATTATGCGTGTCATCGCGAGGAGCGAAGCGACGTGGCGATCTGTTAACTCAAATCGTTAGTTGACTATAGATTGCCACGCGCTGGCGCGCTCGCAATGACCCATAAGAAGGCTTCGGGTTTGTTTAGCGTTTTCAAAGCAATTGTCACCTGTAACACAGGCCACGATGAATGAAAATATCTCTGCACGAGTTAAGCAGGAGTATTAGCCGGGCGAGTGACGTACGACGAGCCGTTGCCACCCACGGCGAAACTGAGGGCTGCGAAGCGGAGCGAGAAACAGGATGATTCGAGCAGCGAGTACTGAGTGCATGGATGCCGAATTACGAGCGGTGTGCTTCGCACCGAAATAAGCCGGTGTGTTGCAGGCGGGGAGTCCCGGAGCGAGCTGGCTAATATTCCTGCATCCTAACCTGAAGCTCCTGCTAAGCTGTGGTTAGCGTAAATTAAATAGAGATTGCCACGCCCCTGACGGGGCTCGCAATGACACATTAGGAAGCCGTTTTCATAGCAAGGACCATCTCGGAAGGTGTTTTGACAAATGAGAAAAAGAGATTGGCAATTATGGTTTTTCCCAGTGATGACCTTATTGATTTTGGTTTCCATATATTTTCAGAATCAGGCAACACTGAACAATAGAGACTCACTCACCTATACTTATCTGTTAAATGCCGTGCAGGGAAGGCTTGGTTATGGAGCAGTGGGAAATTACGGTAATATGATCGATCTGCAAGACCTGGAACCAGGTGATATATTACTGGGAGGATACCCCGAGTGCGCTTACGGCCGGTTCTCCCATGCCGGTATTTATATTGGTGATGGACAGGTTATAGAAGGCTATGTGGACTTAGGGATTACTCAACAACCGGTGGAACACTACTGGACTTACAGCGAGATTTGCTTGCTAAAGGTTAAAGCAACCCCTGCACAAAAGCAAGCCGCTATAGATTATGCCAGGAGTCATTTGGGAAAATTATTTTACCCAGTGGCTTTTCGGCCTGGGGAACGGATCTGGAATTGTACCAAGATTGTATGGGAAGCTTATCGCCAGCAGGATATCAACTTGGAGAGCAATGGAGATATCTGGATATCCCCGGATGATTTTTATGACAGTCCCTGGGTTCAGGTGATACGGGAGAAAAGTATTTGATGAAAACTATAGCGCGGCTTTATTTTATCCATATCTTTGCCTGGCTGGCTGTCTGGCTGGCTACCTATTATCCTGGTTTGGACATAGTTCTGGCAGTTCTATATTTGCTGATTATTACCATGCAGATTCGTTCTCTGGGTGGAGAAACAAAATGCAGAGCCATTAAAGTATTTCTTATCTGGCAGGCTCCTGGCATTGTTTTTTCCTTAATTAGCTTGCTTCCTTGGTCCTGGTGGGGAATTAAAGAATATGCTTTTTTCCTGCTTATGTTTTGGTATACTCCGGTGGTACCGTTACTGTCCCTGTTACAGTGGGTAGTGGCAGGATATCCGATCTATTATTATCTTTTGCTGGCTATGCCCCTGATCTATGGATTAATATTCATGGTCTTAACCCGTATAAAACAGCCAGTCTTGAGCTCCAGCAGAATTCGCTATCTTCGTTAAAAGATAAGCGAAAACCTTCGCGGCAGACTGGCTGAAAAATAAGCTATGAAAAGAAGTGAAACCAGTGATACATTACCCGATTGGGCGGTTGAAAGACAAAACTAAGATTTATCCTTCTGGGAAGGGACTTAGGTCTTTAATAACCTGTTGTATCACTGGTTTCTGATCCTAGTATGAGTAAGGAGGCCTGGACTTATACCGGTAAATATTGGTAATTGAAGGGGGAAAAGGTTGTGAGCTATCCAAGTATTTTAGGAACACCACTTTCCATAGGAGCAAAGACAATCAAAAATAGAATTGTTATGCCCGCTATGGGTACTGGTTTAGCATCTGCCCAGGGAGAAGTAACTCCCGCCTTGCTTCGCTATTATGAAGAAAGAGCCCGGGGCGGGGCCGGGGCTATAGTTGTAGAAATAGCTTGTGTAGACAGTCCGGAAGGCAAGGGCAGCCTGACCCAGCTGTGTATAGACCGTCCTGAACTGCTGCCCGGTTTGGCTGAGTTGGCAGAAATCATCAAGGCTTATGACTGTCTGGCTATGATACAGCTGCATCATGCCGGGCGGCAGACAGCACCGGCTGTTACAGGACGGCAACCGGTGGCACCTTCCCCTAAAGCCTGCCGTTTTATGCGGGCTGAGCCGCGTCAGTTAAGCCGGGAAGAAATCGCCTCAATTCGGAACCGTTTTGTTCAGGCTGCTGTAATGGCTGAACAAGCGGGCTTCGATGGGGTAGAACTGCATGCTGCCCATGGTTATTTGTTAAGCCAGTTTTTATCTCCATATACCAACCTGCGTGAAGATGAGTATGGCGGTAGTTTGGAAAACCGCTTTCGCCTGTTAAGAGAAATTATGGAGGGAATAAAAACCTATACTTCCCGCTTGATTTTAGGGGTCCGTTTTAACCTGACCGATTTTGTCAAGGGCGGGATAAGCCTGGACGAGGGATTGGAAATTGCTCAGTTGCTTGAACAAAACGGGGCTGATTTATTGAACGCCTCCTGCGGTATCTATGAATCTGGTCAGACCTCGATAGAGACTGGTTCTTTCCAGGAAGGCTGGCGAATGGATATGATCAGGCAGGCAAAGCAACGGGTCAGCATTCCTGTAATTGGCGGGGGCGTTATTCGTCAACCGGAAATGGCCGCTCGCTTAATCGAAGAAGGTTATATAGACCTGGTCTGGATTGGCCGGGGAATGTTGGCTGATCCCGATTGGGCTAACAAGGCTCTTAAGGGGTGCGCTGAAAGAATACGTCCCTGCATTACCTGCAATACCTGCTTTGCTTCCATAATACAAGGACACCATATTCGCTGTGCTGTAAACCCCCAAACTGGTCGTGAGGAAAGATTGCTGCGTCCTGCCTCAGCCTACCATAAAACTGTTTTAGTAGCTGGTGGCGGACCTGCTGGTATGCAGGCGGCGCTTGCTTTTGCCCAGCTAGGCAGCAGCGTTGTCCTAGCAGAAGCTGGCAGTTGCCTGGGAGGTCAGATGATTGTTGCCCAAAAACCACCTGGCAAACATGCTATTGCCAGGCTCAGGCAGTACCTGATCAATGAAGTTAAAGCTTCCTCCATCCAGGTACGGCTAAATACCCAAGTCACCAGTCAACTGTTGGCGGAGATTAAACCTGATGTATTGGTGATAGCTTCTGGATCAAAACCGGTTATACCGGATTATCCAGGAATAAAAAGTTTTTATAGTGCAGCGGAAATACTGGATAACGACCCAGGATGGGAAGGCCAACATATTATCATAGTTGGGGGCGGCAGCACCGGTTGCGAGGCAGCCGATTTCTTGTCTGAAAGGAATCAGGTAACTATAGTTGAAAAAGGGAAAGTAATTGCTCCCGACATGGAAAACATGTCTCGTTTGGAACTGCTGGCCCGACTGAAGCAGAAAAAGGTAAAAATCTTTAAAAGGACCGAATTAGAAACGGCTGACAATGAAAAAGTTTCCTTGCGCTCAGCAGACAATAATGAGACCACAGTATGTGCATATGACCATGTGTTGTTCGCCATCGGCAACCGTCCTGTTCTGCCAGAGCTGGATCCCCAGTCTTTACCGGATCAGGTATTTGTGATAGGTGATGCCAAACAAGCACGCGGGTTTAGTCAAGCTTTCTTCGAAGCCCAGATGCTTCCTTACCGGCTGATCAGAGGTTAAGCGACACGACGAGTTAGCTGGTGACTCCCAAATCTAAGAGCAGGGCTTCAAATTCATATAATATAGAGCTGTCCAGTTTACCCTGGGCAGCTTCTTCTCTCATTATATCTAGAGCTTCATCCACCGATAAAGCAGCACGGTAGGAGCGTTCAGTAGTCAGAGCATCAAAAATATCAGCGATCGCTACAATGCGGGCATTTAGAGATATCTGGTCACCCTGTAAACCATCCGGATAACCTGAACCATCCAGTTTCTCATGATGGTGGCGGATAATGTCGCCCACTTCCTGTAGGGCTTTCAAAGGTGAGCAGATCTGCTGGCCCAGAGCAGGATGAAGCTGGATTTGCGCAAACTCTTCCTCAGTTAATTTACCAGGCTTATTTAAAATGTTTAAGTCTATGCCGATTTTGCCAAGATCATGGATGAGCGCGCCAATACGCAATGTTTCCAGACTGCGGTCACTGAGTCCAAGGCGTTCTCCCAGGAAGACGGCATATTGACTTACCCTCTCGGTGTGACCTTCAGTATATTTGTCTTTGGCATCTATGGTTCGAGCCAGTGAGATAACTACATCTTCGATATTTTCAGTTTGGGCTGCCAATTCCTGGCGCACTTCTTCAACCTTCTGGTTCATATAGTGCATGGATCTCAAGTAAGCATTATCCAAAGCAGCCAAGCTGACAATAATAACGTAACAGAGCAAGCTTCCCAAGGTAATCAGGTGCAAATAGCTGCTGGTCAGCCATAATCCGCCTGCATAACTGATCGCCAAAGACACCATGAAACCGGCGGCCAATATATATAATTTATCCTTTAACCGGTAAGCCGCTGTTATCATTAAAAATGCATCAACACCCCAAATCAACCCTACCACTAGTGATGCGGTCAGAGTCCATACAGGGTCACCCCCAGCCGTGACCAGCAACCCCACGAAAGGGATCAACAGCAACAAAACTCCGGCCCACAGCACGTGGCGATATTTAGCCAATAGCGGTATAATTCTATTGCAGACATAGATGGTATACCAGCTAATGCTCAAAACCATGGCCAGCAATAATAACCACTGCCACTGGGGATGTATTACCCGGTCGTTACTGAGTATCGGTAGGAATGACCAAAGAGAAACGGTCAAAGCAAGAAAAGCAATATATAAATGCTCGGCTAGATTTCTCAGGAGAGAAGCCTGTGCCCATAAGCGCAATGCGGCTAAGACTGCTATACTTATTCCTAACACAAAGGTGAATAGAGACAAAAACTCATATGCCGTTGCAATAACCAGCATAAGTATTTCGCCGCCTTCCATTCGTTCCTATTCAGCTTACCAGAATTGACCATATATTTCCACCAGGTTTCGATATTAATCGATTATAAAGTATAAACCAGGTCGATCATCAACATAAAAAAGTGCTATATGAAATTAGGGAAAAAGAGTCATTGTTAACAAAATTTTAACACTACTGTGTAGCCTATTTATTTTATAATGAAATAACATTTGACTTAAATTATTTGGTATTAGGGCATAACTGGTAAGTATTGGAAATGATAATTGATAAGTGTTTCTTTATGGAGAATTCGGGGAAAAGGTTTCCCAAGTGTTCAACTTTGGTTGTCAAATACTACAGACTTGCGTATTATGAGTAAGGAGCAATATTTGTCGAATATAGTACATCTAGGGCTGATTATGGCAGTCTAGTGCAAATCTAGGCTGATTTATTATATATTCCGTTTCAGGAAAGGGGCTTAGTATCGTGGAAAAAGCTGTGAAACTAATTCCCGCTTGCGAAGCAGACCAGCAACTGATCCGCAGGCTGGAAGCGGAAGCCGGAACCAATGTGAACCTTTGCTATCAATGTGGTAAATGTTCGGCAGGATGCCCGGCTGCTTTCGCAATGGACTATCCTCCCCGGCAGGTAATTCGCCTGCTGCAATTAGGCATGGTTAAACAGGCCTTAAAAGCTGAGAGCATATGGATATGTGCCAGTTGTGAAACTTGTTCGACTCGCTGCCCGCGAGGGGTGGATATTGCTTCTCTAATGGATACCCTGCGTCGTGAAGCTCTGCGCCAGGGCCTGATTACTGATAAAAAAGTGGCGGCTTTCAATCAGGCTTTCCTGACGGGAGTCAAGCTGTTCGGACGTACCTACGAAGCCGGATTGCTGTTGCAGCACAATCTTAAAACCATGCAGCCGTTCAAGGACGCTCAATATGGACTGCCTATGATGAAACGCGGTAAAATAAGTGTTCTTCCCACTAAGATAAAAAACCGGGATCATATTAAAAAGATTTTCGACAAAGTGCAGCAACTGGGAGGTGAATAAGACATGAGATTAGCTTACTATCCTGGATGCTCTTTAGAAGGAAGCGGTATGGAATATGGAATGTCCACAGAACGTACAGCAGAGATTCTGGGAATCGAACTTGTGGAATTGGACGACTGGAACTGCTGCGGTGCTACCTCCGGACATAACACCAATAAACTCCTGTCCCTGTCATTACCGGCCCGTAATCTGGCTATCGCTGAGCAAATGGGCTTGCCCATGCTGGCTCCTTGTGCAGCCTGTTACAACCGGCACAGAACCGCTGAACATGTGATTAAACATGATCCCGAAATGCGGGAGACCATTGCTCAGGTTATTGAAATGGACATTCAGGGCACTACGGAAACAGTCTCTATATTGGATGTATTAGCCAATCAGATTGGGATTGAGCAGATTGCCAGCAAAGTCACCAAGCCGCTGCTGGGAATGAAAGCGGTCTGTTATTATGGATGTCTTCTGGTACGGCCGGTTGAACATACCGGATTTGACGATTCTGAAGACCCCCAAACCATGGACCGGATAGTTAGAGCTTTAGGGGCTGAGACTTTGGATTGGGCCCATAAAACCGAGTGCTGCGGAGCTTCTCTGGTGACTTCCCGCCCGGAAGTGGGCAATCGTATGCTATATGAAATCCTGCGCAATGCCAAGGCGACAGGTGCGGAATGTATTGTAACCGCCTGTCCACTGTGCGGAATGAACCTTGATATGCGCCAGGGAGCAGTGGAAAAAGAGTTTGACACCAAGTTTGATTTACCTGTTTACTATGTAACTGAACTGGTGGCACTGGCAGCGGGTGAGTCCCGCAAAGCCGTCGGTATAGATCGTCATTTTGTAGAAGCCGGGCGCTACCTGGATGAGGTAGAGAAGCGGGCTGAGAATATTAAAGCTGAAAAAGAAGCTCAAGCTCAGGCCAAGGCTGCGGCTCAATCGAAAGATACTAATGAGCAAACTGCTGGTGATCCGGAAGCCCGTCAGAAAAAGATTGACGCTATGATTAAGGCTTTTGAGAAAAATCCAGATAAGATGGCCAAAAGACTTATTGATGACGAAGAACGGGCAGCCGTTTTATTGGAAGTAATCAGTGAAGACAGTAAGAAAGCGGCTCGTTTAGCTGAGCTTATGGTGGACAATGCCGAAAAGGCATCTAAAGCTGCCGATGCTTTTGTAACAGCTGAATTAAAGAAGCGAGCAAAATAGTTCACACTGCGTGGAAGTTCCGCAAGGAGGGAGACGGAGATGAAAAAACGGGTAGGCGTTTTTGTGTGTGATTGCGGTACCAATATAGCATCCGCAGTTGACACCGAAAAAGTAGCCGAATATGCCAGACAGCTCCCCGGGGTGGTTTTTGCTACCACCTACAAATACATGTGTTCCGACCCGGGACAGGAGCTGGTGAGAAACGCCATCCAGGATCAAGGGCTGGAACAGGTAGTTATTGCTTCCTGTTCACCGCGTATGCACGAAAAGACTTTCCGGCAGGCAGTGGAAGCTGGCGGCATAAACGGATATATGTTCGAGATGGTCAATATTCGTGAGCAGAACTCCTGGGTTCATACCGACCGGGAGGAAGCGACGAAAAAGGCCATGGATCTGGTGCGCATGGCTGTTAGCAAGGTCTTGAAGAATGTACCCCTGCAGGTCTCCACTATTCCTATTACCAAGAAGGCTATGGTAATTGGCGGTGGTATAGCCGGTATGCAGGCTGCGCTGGACATTGCTGAATCCGGGCATAAGGTAATACTGGTGGAGAAGCAGGCCAGCATCGGCGGCAAGATGACCCAGCTGGACAAAACCTTCCCCACCATGGACTGTGCTGCTTGAATAGGCACCCCCAAGATGGTTGCTGTGGCACAGCACCCTAACATTGAACTGGTAACCTATGCAGAAGTAGTAAAAGTAACAGGCTATATCGGCAACTTCAACGTTACCATAAAGAAAAAGGCCAAGTATGTTGACTGGGATTTGTGTACCGGCTGTGGTACCTGTTGGGAAAAATGCCCCAGTAAAAAGATAAAAAATGAGTTTGATCTGGGAATGGGATACAGGACTTCGATACACAAAGTCTTCCCACAGGCAGTTCCCGGCAAGCCGTATATCGAAGCAGAAACCTGCACTAAGCTGACCAAAGGCAAGTGCGGAGTCTGTGAAAAAGTATGCCCCACTAAGGCGATCCGCTATGATGACAAGGATCAGTATGTGGACGTAGAAGTTGGTGCCATTGTTATGGCTACCGGCTATGATCTCTTCCCCTGGGAAGAAGCCTACGGTGAATACGGCTACGGCAAATACCCGGACGTAATTACCAGTCTTCACTTTGAGCGTTTGGTCAGTTCAGGAGGACCAACCGGCGGCAAGATCCAGCGGCCTTCGGATGGCAAAGTACCGGACAGCGTGGCTTTCATTAAGTGCGTTGGTTCCCGGGATGATACCAAGGGCAAGAGCTATTGTTCACGGGCCTGCTGTATGTATACGGCCAAACATGCTTACCAGGTAAAAGACAAACTTCCCGACAGCGAAGCCTATGTATTCTATATGGATGTGCGTACTGCGGGTAAGAACTACGAGGAATTCTACCAGCGTTCTCTGAACGCTGGGGCCAAATATATCCGGGGACGAGTAAGCAAGATTTATCCCCGGGGCGATAAATTAGTTCTTAAAACGGAAGACACCCTTTTAGGAATGCCTATGGAAGTAGAAGTGGATATGGTGGTTTTGGCAACCGCTATGGTACCTTCTGAAGGCGCCCAGGAACTGGCTAAAACCATCGGCTTCTCCACCGATAAAGATGGCTTCTTCCAGGAAGCCCATCCCAAACTGCAGCCGGTAGAGACTTTCACCGCTGGAGTTTATGTAGCCGGAGCCTGTCAGGGACCCAAGGACATTCCGGATACAGTAGCGCAAGCCAGTGCTGCTGCAGTTAAGGTTTGTGGTCTGTTCTCCAAAGATAGGCTGGCTACCGAACCTATGATTACTGAGGTAGATACCAGTAAATGTTCCGGATGCGGTCTGTGTGTGCCGATTTGTCCTTACAAAGCACTATCACTGGTGGAAATCAAAGACCGCGGTCATCATGGACCCTTTACCCGCCAGGTAGCTGCAGTGAACAGCAGCCTGTGCCAGGGTTGCGGAGCCTGTTTACCGGCCTGCCGCACGACCGCTTTGAACCTGAAGGGATTTACTAATGAACAACTGGTAGCGGAGGTGGATGCACTGTGTCTATAGAACAGGAAAAGGCCTGGAAGCCTAAAGTCCTAGTATTTGCCTGCAACTGGTGCACGTACGCCGCTGCGGACCTGGCGGGATCGAACCATTTGCACTATCCAGCCGATGTTCGCATTATTCGTACTCCTTGTTCCGGGCGGATGGACCCCCTGTTGGTTTTAAGAGCCTTTAACCGGGGGGCAGACGGCGTTCTGCTATCGGGATGACACCCGGGCGAGTGCCACTATGGTAGTGGCAATTACTATCAACGGCGCCGTCATACGGTTATGAAGAGTTTGCTGGAGTATGTCGGCATTGAGCCGGAGAGATATCAGACTGCCTGGATTTCTGGTTCGGAAGGAATCAAGTTCCAGGAGACCATGGAAAAGTTGGTGGCTGATGTGAATAATCTTGGTCCTAACCATAAGCTGAAGGGGGCAAAATAATGAACTACACGCAAGAGATTCGTGAAATTGCCGCCAGGCTGTTGGAAAATGGCCAAGTAGATATGGTTATAGCCTGGGAAAAAGGCGATCATGAATACCAGACCATCCCCTTTATTGCCCGGACCGTTGACGAGGTCGGTCGCATAGTTTGTGACGAATACTCTATCCATAACCTGTCCAACAGTCTGCTGCGGTACCGGGATGGTAAAGAGAAAATTGCTATTGTGGTCAAAGGCTGCGATTCCCGGGGGATAGTGAGACTCCTGGAAGACAACCAAATTAAGAGGGATCGTTTATATATCATTGGAGTTGCCTGCGACGGAGTTAAGGATCCGCTCCGGGCCATGAAACAGCACTCCGGTTTTGAAAGGATACAGACTCCGGAGGATGGTCTGGCAGCGAAATGCTTGGATTGTCGCCAGCCTAATCCAGTTATATATGATGAAATGGTGGGAGAAGAACAGCCCATTCGGGGAGAGACTGACCGCTTTGCCCGTATTGCAGAAATAGAACAGATGTCAGCCGATGAGCGTTATAGGTTCTTCGAAGATATGTTGTCCAGGTGTATTCGCTGTTACGCCTGCCGTCAGGCCTGCGTAGCCTGCAACTGCCGGACCTGTATTTTTGATGAAACCCGCCCCCAGTGGGTAGGACGAGAGACCAGTATCAGCGATAACTTTATGTATCATCTGGTACGTGCTTCCCATATGGCAGGAAGATGTGTTGAATGTGGCGAATGTGAACGGGTATGTCCGGTTAATATTCCGTTAATGCTGATCAATCGTAAGCTGATCAAAGATGTAAACGAGTTCTTTGGTCCTTATGAAGCGGGCATGGAATATGTTGAGGGGAATAAACCACCATTAAGCGTTTATAAGGAAAATGATCCGGATGATTTCCTGTAAGGGGTGAGATTATGAAGGTGCTTAAAATGAGCAAAATAGAACAGGTTCTGGACCGGCTGGCTCAGCAAGCCGATGTGTATGTACCCATGTTGCGGGGACAGCAGACGGGTTTCTTTTCCTGGAATACCTATGATGAAGGTTATGACGACCTTATGTTCGATATTTTGAATGTTTACCAGTCCCCCAAACATGTAATTTTGCCGCAGACTGAAAAGATGTACAGTTTCAGCCAGGAAGGTCAGGAAATAAAGATTGATGTGGAAGCTGAAGAGATGACTCCCAAAATCATCATGGGCATTCGTTCCTGTGATGTAAGGGGAATTGAACATTTAGACGATGTATTTCTGACCAAGGGCTATGTAGACCAGTTCTATAAAGCGCGGCGGGATAAGACTACTATCATAGCCAATGCCTGCTATAATCCAGGGACCAACTGCTTTTGCGAATCCATGGGAGTAAACCCGACTGATTCTGAAGCAGCGGATATTATCATGCGCGAAGTAAACGGCGGTTATGTTTGGGATGTTAAAACTGAAAAAGGCGAAGCGGTAACCAAACAGATTGAAGACTTATTAGAAGAGCAAGAGGTGGAACTGTTCCCCTTAAAGCCGTTCCTGCGTAAGGTCAATTACGAAGGTGTTGCAGAAAAGCTTAAAGACATGTTTGAAGATCCCATGTGGGAAAAGTTTTCCGAGCCCTGTCAGACTTGCGGGATATGCACTTATCTATGCCCTACCTGCTATTGTTTTGACATTCAGGTTAAAGCCTGGGGCGATGAAGGCTATCGCTTCCGTTGCTGGGATTCCTGCATGTACCGTGAATACACCCAAATGGCCGGAGGCCATAATCCCCGAGAAGCAGCTAAGGAGAGATTCCGCAACCGTTTCCTGCACAAGCTCCAATTTTTTACGGAGCGATATGGCAGACCACTTTGCACGGGTTGCGGCCGCTGTATTGTGGTTTGCCCGGGTGGGGTAAGTATTATCAAGATTATTGATACGGTAAAGGAGGCGGAAACCGGTGCATAATTGCAGCTGTGAAAACCCACTGGTACCGGGAATCGTCGAAGTAGTAAAAATCATTGATGAGACCCCTGACGTAAAGAATTTTTATGTTCGCAGTGAGAAAGGCGGCGTACCTTTCAATGTTATGCCAGGCCAGTTAGCCATGGTTTCTCTGATTCCAGTCGGGGAAGGCATGTTTTCAGTTTCCTGGCAGGAAGAGAATGATCACCTGGAATTCGCCATCAAACGTACCGGGTTAATGACTGATGAACTGCACAGGATTGAAGTAGGCCAGAAACTAGGAGTGCGCGGCCCTTATGGCAATGGCTTTCCGGTAGAAGAGTGTAAGGGCAAGGATATGCTGTTTATTGCCGGCGGTATTGGACTGGCACCCTTACGTTCTTTTATCAAATATTGCTTTAAACACCGGGACGACTTTGGCAAAATAACTATCCTATACGGGAGCCGCAGTGCTGCGGATTTATGTTTCAAGGATGAATTGTTCGAGAAGTGGCCTCAGCAGAAAGACACCCAGGTTTACGTTACTATCGATAATCCTGAAGAAGGATGGGACGGTCATGTGGGATTTGTGCCAGCCTATCTGGAAGAACTCAATCCCAATCCCGAGGGTACCATAGCCGTGATCTGCGGGCCGCCAATTATGATAAAGTTTTGTTTACAGTCTTTAGAAAAGATGGGCTACAGTGATGAACAGGTGATCACCACTCTGGAAATGCGCATGAAATGCGGTATCGGCAAATGCGGACGCTGCAACATCGGCAGTGAGTATATATGTTTGGACGGTCCGGTATTTAACCTGGCTCAACTTAAAAAACTACCTCCGGAATGGTAGTAAGACCACCAGGGGCTCACTTCAAGAGCCCCTTTATAAATTTAAAAAACATTACCACCAAATAAATATCCCAGATAGAAAACGGCAGCGATCACTACTATGTGGAATATCCACCATCCAGTCTTTAAGAAGTGAAAGGTACCAATATCATAACCATCTTCTGTCTTTAATTCATTATCAGCCAATCTTGGTGCACCTCCTTTTCATCAAGCCCAATCAGTATTAAACTAATTTTCCCCTAATCCACGTTAAATATGTACGATATGCAAGTTGATTACTTAGGGGATGAGAATCTTACAAGCCAAAATGGGTATGCCACATTGACAAGCAGGCAATTATCTATACAATGGTTATAGTTCGGGATGATGCACAAATATGTGCACAACAAGGAGGATATATATGACTACACTGCGTAAAGACCTGTTAAACCCAACTCTGGCCAAACTTTTACAGACTTTTTACCTGGACAAAGACTATGTATCGGGTCAGGGCAGTTATTTAATTGATAGAGAGGGCAAGCGTTATTTGGATTTTATTGCTCAGTATGGAGCAGTACCTTTTGGTTATAATCCTGAGGTTATATGGCAGGCTCTGGATAGAGTAAGAACCCAGCAAATCCCCAGTTTGGTGCAGCCTTCCTTGCCGGGTGAGGCACTGCGTCTGGCTAATAAGCTGGCCCAAATTACTCCGGGAGATTTATGCTATTGTACCTTTTGCCAAAGTGGCACGGAAGCGGTAGAAGCAGCTATAAAGCTGGCACGTTCTGCTACCGGACGGATGACGATTGTTTCTACCGAGCGCAGCTTTCATGGCAAGACCTTGGGAGCATTGTCTGCTACCGGAAGAGAAGTATATCAAACTCCCTTTGGAGCCCCCGTACCTGGTTTTATGCGTATTCCTTTTAATGATGCGAAGGCTCTGGCAGAGGTTTTGGGAAAAAATTCCGATATAGCCGCCTTCATAGTTGAACCGGTGCAGGGAGAGGGAGGAATAGTACCTGCCCGACCGGGGTATTTGCGAGAGGTGCAAAGTCTCTGCCGGCAGCATGGAGTGGTTTTTATTTTGGATGAGATACAGACCGGCTTAGGCCGCACCGGTAAAATGTTTGCCTGTGAGCATGAAGGTATTGAACCTGATGTGCTTCTGCTGGCCAAAGCTCTGGGGGGAGGACTGATTCCCCTGGGGGTATGCATAAGTTCGCCCCGGGTTTATAATGATGATTTTGGTTCTTTGCACAGTTCCACCTTCGCCAACAACAATCTTTCCTGTGTGGTTGGAAGCGCGGTGCTGGATGAACTGCTGAAAGATGACCAGAAGCTTATCCGGGAGGTAGCGGCCAAGGGTGAATACCTGTTAGAACGGTGTCTGCGCTTGGGTGAGTCATATCCCGACATAATTAAAGAGGTCCGCGGCCAGGGCTTGATGGTGGGTATAGAGTTCTATGACTTGGATGACTGCGGATCTTTTGATATGGCCTATCTCTGTGATCGAAGCGGGTTCACGGCTTTGATTGCCGGATATCTCCTTAACGTTTACCACATTCGCCTGGCTCCTTTCTTAAACAATCCTATGACATTACGGCTGGAGCCTACCCTTACTATCACGATAGAAGAAATTGATCGGGTTATGGAGGCCCTGGAAGTGGTTTGCCGGATTTTATCCTGCCGGGATTATGCTCTGCTGTATCGTTTCCTGATAGGTGACTGTTCCCGCCCTGAAAATATAGTTGATTACCGGTCTTCCAGCCGCAAAATCAAGGCCTCTTCATTGGAAGAAGGAGAAAAACCTGCTCATAAATTTGCTTTTATAATCCATTATCCCGGCCCCGAGGATGTTATTGCTAACAACCCTTCCTTTGTGCGGTTTACCAGGAACGAACTGAACCAGCTTTTGGATTGGCAGTGTCAGACTGCAGAGGCAGGGATGGTCTGTCATATGCCGGTCATTCGTTCCCGCAGTGGAGACACGGCTGAAGGCTGGCTGATCGGAGTACCATATGGTGCCCGGCAGATAATGTCGCTGCCCCGGGAAGAAGTGGTTCAAGTGATAGGTGAGGCAGTAGATATGGGGCGTGATCTGGGTGCCGGTATAGTAGGCTTGGGTGCCTTAACATCAGTAGTTACCCGGGGAGGACGTTCAGTGACTGATCGTAATGTAGCCATAACCAGCGGCAACAGCTTCACAGTACTTATGGCTATGGAAGCCCTGTACCGGGGAGCAGAGAAGCTGCATATAGATATTGCTCAGGCACAAGGAGCGGTGGTAGGTGCTACCGGATCCATTGGCCGGGCTTGTGCTCTGCTGCTGTCCGAACAGGTGGCCAATATAATTCTGGTGGGCAATGCCCAGCATCCTACCAGCAGCCGCAACCGTTTGCGCTCCCTGCATAATGATCTGTTTTCCTATGCCAAGGACAGATTGGCTAGAGGGGTGGAAAGCGGTCTGGCAGGCTGGCTGAAAAATGTCCTGCAGAGATTGTCTCAGTGCCGTGACCTGCAGTCTGAGCAACTATTAAAAGATTATCATGAGGGCAAATTTTCTCCAGATTGGGTACAGAAATGTGCCGAGTACTTAAACCTGGAGATCCCGGTTGCCACCAGCCTCAGCCTGGATGAGTCCCTGCCGCTGTGTGACCTGATAGTTGCAGCCAGTAACGCTCCTGATTATTTAATATACTCACGGCATTTGCGTCCTGGTTGTGTGGTTTGCGATGTAGCCCGGCCAGCCGACGTTTCTCCGGAAGTATATGAGCAGAGAAATGATGTTCTGGTCCTGGAAGGCGGGCTGGTACAGTATCCGGACAACATATCTTTTGGCCCCAATTTTGGCTACCGGGAGGGAGTCAGCCTGGCTTGCCTGTCGGAAACGGTGCTGCTGGCTTTGGAAGGAAACTACCAGCATTTTAGTATTGGCACGAAATTGCCCCTGGAAACTGTGGCTTATTTGCGCAGCTTAGGGGAAAAACACGGGTTCAGCCTGGCAGGACTGGTCATGAATGGGCGAGAGGTCACCGATCAGGATATTGAACAAATCTATAACCGCTCCCGCCAGTTCAAACCAGCCCAGAACTTATAAAGGGTTAAATTATTAACGAATCAACAACAGGGTCAGGTCTTGAAATTATTTGCTTATCCGGTGACATAATACAACATCGATTAAGTAAATATTAAGACCGGGCCCTTTTTATTGCTTGATTAGCAGGAAAAATAGCCCCGGCTGGATAACCTTATTAGAATATGATGAAGGAGGAAGGGAGGTCCCAGTAGTGAGTGAAATAGTAATCCGCAGGGATGGTAAATGGTATTTTAATAATGCGGAGATGTTCCGTCGCAATATTGTTAATGTGCTGGCGGTTAACATAGACAGAAAAGAGGATGGCACATACAGGATAGTATTAGGCAATGAAACGGCGGATATCGATGTAGAGGATGTGCCTTTTTATGCCACAGGCATACAAGAAACCGAAGACGGTACCATAAAGCTGGTATTTCATGATTTGCAGGAATACGAATTAAAAGAGGAAACCCGGGTGTATTTCAAAGGGGATGTCCCTTATATAAGCTATCGATGGCCGGCTGATACCCGCCTCAGCCGGGGCATTTACTGGAAACTAAGCGATTATTTTGACTTTAGGGGTGATGAGGTGTACATAGTTCCGCCAATGAAAACACCCTCTTAGATGTAGGGGAGGCTTTAGCCTCCCTAAAATGTAGGTGCTGACGACTTTGTCGCCCCGCCGGGGCAACGTATCTATATAAGGAGGCAGTGTTATGGCCATAAAAATACTAACCGATACTTCTTGCGATCTTCCTGACGAGATATTGGAGCAGTACCAGATTGATATGATTCCCCTAAGGGTAACCTTTGCCGATGGAGAGACCTATCTGGACCGTTGGGAGTTGTCCCCGGAGCTTTTTGTAAAAAAGATGGCCGCATCAAAAACTCTTCCTAAAACCGCTGCCCCCGATCCCAGCACCTTCATAGAACATTTTGAAAAAGGATTACGTGAGGCTGGAGAAGTGTTGTTCATCAGCCTGTCTTCTGGCCTTAGCAGTACATACCAGATTGCCCAGCTGGCACGGCAAATGCTATGCAACACCAAGGTAAGAGTTTTTGATACTCTATCTGCGTCCCTGGGGACCGGTATTATAGCTGTTCGAGCCGCTCAGATGGCAGCAGCTGGGTTGAGCATGGATGACATCATCAAAAGGCTGGAGAATATCCTCAATCTAAAGCTAACCATTTTTACCCTTAATACTCTGGAAAACGTGGTAAAGGGAGGAAGATTAAAAAAAATTGAAGGACTGGCCGGAGATTTGCTGCATATCAAACCTATATTCTTGGGTAACAATGCGAATGGAAAGCCGGAATTGTATGAGAAGGTACGCGGACGCAGCAGAGCCATCAAACGCATGGTTGAAATGCTAGGAGAGAGGATCACTTCCGATTGGGAGAATCGCATAGTAGGAATTACTCATGTTCACTGCCTATCTGATGCTAGCCAGCTAGCCCAGCAAATTGCGGAACGTTATAATCCAGGTACCATATGGATTAGTGATATGAGTGCTACCATTGGGACCTATGCTGGTGAAGGAGGGTTGATGGTTAACATATAAAAAAATAGGGGGCCATTATTGCCGATCCAGCCCCCTATAATCTGGTAATACACCCCTTTTGTGTATGTCCCCCCACATACATTAATATGCAAATTACATGCCAATAAACTACATCTTTAACACAGCCGGTAAAAAGTGAATTTGGATAGGTGGATAAATTAAGCTGTCTCCATTTAGAGACAACCATCGTCTCTAAATGGAGACAACAATATCTGAGTTGAGACATATTATAAGCGACTGATTTCGGCAGGCCGAAACCTTTTTTCATCTATCTGAAAAGCTTGATCAAGATCGGCTAACATTTCTTCACGATCATGGGGAATAATACCCCGAACATCCCAGTAATTGGAGATGTGATCGCTTAGTACCATGCTGTTATCACATTGCAGGTGCTCTATCAAAAGCCGTACTTCTCGCAAAGCCTGATGGGGAGACAATAGCTTAAATTTGCCCTGACGGTAGTCCTCATACAAAGGAGTATGAGGAACCGGAACATAAGTACGCAGGCGAATATAATCAGGGCTAATGGCACTTAAAACCCGTGCACTTTCCAAAGCGTGTTCACAGGTTCTTTCCAAACCCCCTATGCCTACCAGGTAATACTCGCTGACTTGCAGGCCGGCTTCTTTTAATTTGAGCCCTGCTTCGATTATCTCGGCAGAAGTGACACCTTTTTTTATATTTTCCAGGGTAACATCATCACCGCTTTCCATGCCGGTATGAATTCGGGTCAGGCCAGCATCTTTTAAGCGCTGCAAATCCTGGAGGCTTTTTTTGTTTACAAACCGGGCTGAGCCATATACTGTGATACGCTGCAGATGGGGAAACAACTCACGGGCATATAGAAAGATTTCTTCCAGCTGCTCGGTTTTCATAATGATGGTATTACCATCTGGAAAGAAAATCGCATCTATGAAATCACCATAATAATCTCTGGCCATGGCTAAATCTTCTTTTATTTCCTGAACCGGCCGCAGGCGAAAACGGGTACCTTTGTACATCTGGCAAAAAGTGCATTTGTTGTGAGGACACCCAATGGTTGCTTGGATCAACAGGCTGTTTGCTTCACTGGGTGGCCTGTAAACGGTTCCTTCGTAACGCATTTATCTACCTCCTTAAACTTTAGCCTACCAGATTTTCCGGTTAGGTGAAAGTCGTCATTTTATGTAGAATAATTGGGATGCGAGGGTTTTACCTGTTGTTTTCTATTTATAAAAAATATATAGTAAAAAACAAGAGTGCTAACACCATACTGTAAAGGTTGGGAATTAATGTCGGTAAAGGTTTTAATTGTAGATGATGATGAACGGGAGCGGATTGTGCTCCGTTATGTGGTTGAACAGATTAAAGATGTGACTATAGTGGGAGAGGCCGTGCATGGGTTAGAGGCTTTGATGCTCTGCCAGGAAAAGAAAGTGGACCTGGTATTGCTGGATATCGCTATGCCGGAAATGGGTGGATTGGAAACAGCACGTAAGCTGAAGGATATGAAAGATCCGCCGTTATTTGCGTTTGTAACCGCCCGCCGGGAAATGGCAGTAGATGCCTATGAATTAGGAGCGTTGGACTTCATTGTAAAGCCCATTGAGCAAAAAAGATTGGAAAAAACCGTTGAAAGAGCCAAAGAGCGTATTGTGCATAAGTCCTATGTAGAAGAAATAGTGCGGGATCGCCTCAAAGAGCGCATAGATTTTATGCTGGAGCGCTATAAGAATTACGAGGTGTTCTCCAATAAACTGCCTATAAGAGAGAAGGGCAAAATAGTTTTGCTAAATCAGGACGATATCGTTTACTGTGAAAGTCAGGGCAAGAAGGTACTCATATGCACCCGGGATGGAACCGGCTACATGAGCAACTATACTCTTAACGAGTTGGAAGGACGCCTGGATCACACCAGTTTTTTCAGAGCTCATCAGGCTTTTATCGTTAACCTTAACCACATAAAAGAGATAGTTAACTTTGGCGAAGGATCATACATTCTGCATCTCAACAACTGTAATAAGAATATTATCCTCAGTCGTTCCCGTGCTAAGCAGTTGCGACAGAAGATGAGCATATAATAAGTATATTTAGGGAGCAAAAGAAGCAAATTAGCCATAAAATCATTCCTATCATACCCAGGATGAGTATCATAGCAGGGTAAAAAAATGATAGTTTGGTGCCAATGAACCAAGGGAGGGATGGCCTTTTTAAGGGTGACTCCCTTTTTTGTTATTAAGAGCTTCAATTAACGCCCTAAATTTGTTCCTAAAGTCGCAAGCTACGGCTAAATATCCGCTGATTACAACCAACCTCAGTTCCTATAGAGAAAAAAATCACAAAATAGTGTATGGTTAATCTAGGGGAAAAAGAACGGTGAAGAAGTAAGGAAAGGAGGCTTTATTAATTAAGTAATTTTCCCGGCGCATAATCGGACGGGATGAAATCCGGGAAAATTGTAAATCCTAGCATAGTTGGGGAATTGGAGAGTCAATAGTTGGACGGAACTACCTTTGCCTGAGGGGAGTGATATTATGATACCTTTCAGTAAATTGGAACGGTACGAGGGGAATGAGTCTCTGTTTGAATTAGTGCTGATGTCAGTGGTTTCCACCCTGGTAGGCGAACCGTTGCATATTCATGCCGAGGGTCTGAGGGGAACCGGTAAGACCACTATAATGCGTTCAGCTCGGGGGATTCTTCCCGATATAACGAGAGTTAAAGGATGTATTTACAATTGTGATCCACAACAGCCCCACTGCCCACAGCATAAAAACATGACAGCCCAGGAATTGGCTGAACTGGGCACCGAGGAAATCCCCATGCCATTCCTGGAAATTTCTCATTCTGCCAAAGTGGGCACTGTGGCTGGAAGTATAGATTTAAGCCGTCTAACTGATAAAGATGAACCAGAAGCCCGCCTGCTGCCAGGATTGATTCCTCAGGCTCATCGAGGAATTCTGTTTATAGATGAGATTAACAGGTTGGCTGATACCTCCCCAGAGATTACCGATATTCTCCTGGATGTTATGGGAAACAAACCCGGGCATATTCAGATCGAAGAAGCTGGATTGCCGGTGGTGGAAATACCAGTTAATGTCTCGGTTTGGGCGGCTTCCAACCCGGATGAGGACCCCGGCCCCCTGGAAGAAATCCGGCGCCAATTGTCAGATCGTTTTGACATGGTGTGCTACATGGGGCGACCTGATTCCGTGGATATCCTGGCTCAGATGTTAAAAGAAAATTCCCATGCCTATAGACAAAAGCATAAAGTTGAATCAAGTGACGACCAGGGCAATGAAGTCTATCGCAAGAACATAGTCAAATGGGCCAGCCTTTATGAACAAGCTGATCTACCCGACTTCCTGCGAAATTTTATTGCCCGTTTGTATATTAAACACAATCTGGAAAGTATTCGCGCTATTGAGGCTATGCAGCAGGGAGCGGTCCTGCACAGTATAATTCGTGGCCGTGACAAGGTTTTAATCAATGATGTCACAGATATGATACCGCTGGTATTGAAACATAGAGTAGATGGCGACACCTTAATCAAAATGATAAATGACGTTGATTCCAGATCTGCCAAGGACGGAATCCTAACTTTCCGCGGCCGCAAGAATAAAGCCCAAAAGGATAGTGAGCCCGAGTATTTTGCCCAAAATGCCCGCCCTCTGAAGGATATGAGTCGGGGTGAACTTATTAATACAGAGAAGACCTTAACTCCTACTGATATGTAGTAGGCCTTGGTTAAGGGGGGACTTCCTATGCTTGGTGAGAAGACTAATATAGATAAAGCTGCCTCAGTAGGCAATTATTTAAGCTTGTATTTCGGGCAGAACCAGGGTGTGCGTTTAGGTGAAAGTACAGTAGTTAGCCGTAAGGCGCATGCCCGTATGCCGGAAAAGCGCATCAAAGGTCAGATCAAAATTCTCCTTAATCGCGATGCAGGGAAAACCTATCTGGATTATGTAGATGCTGATCAAATAGTGCATATCGATGTTTATCATAAGCCGGGGGACATTGACCCTCGCGATACTGCCCGGGCTATATTCTATGCACTTGATAAACACTTCCTGGAAAAAAATCCTCAACTACAGTATGCAGAAGAAGAGCGCTTTCGTATGGTAACTGACTACGCCAATAGAATTTTTATTACTACCAACGGAGGCAAGGGCACAGTTTATGATCTATTCCAGGGTATTATGCGTCCCTTTATCGAGGGGGAAGAGGGTTTTGATCATGTGCATATTCTGGCCCGGCTGAGCCGGGAAGAATACTATCTGGTCTATGTAATTGCTGAAGCGGTGGAAGAAGTAGTATTGCAGTCCGAGGTCAAACTGGCTAAGGTGCGCAATATCATCCATGGTAATCAGAAACAAGCTGAAGAAAGCTTTGCCGGTTATATTAAATTGCCCTGGAAGAAATTTAAAGGCCAGAATGCCCGGCAACTTCCGGCCAAAGAGAATGTCAACCAGTTGATTCTCAAACTGGCCGAAAAATTTGGCGGGGTAGATGAAATCGAGGAGTTTCTGGATAGCTATTCCACCAATATCTTCAAACGTAAGGGCATCGACCAGCAGAAGAAAAAGTGGGGAGATATAGAACATTATATTGAGCAGCTGGAGGAACTAGGGCTGCTCAAAGATACCGTAGTGGGGAAGGTTCTTACTCGGAAGGGAATCAACCTCAAGGAATTCGTTATGAATCATAAGTGCGAACTGGAAACCGAGATACGCCGCAATATGCGCCGGGTACCTTCGGGTGGCGCCAGCCGGTTCCGCAAGCTGGGCAAAGCGGAGAAGAAGTCAAGCCAGGTAGAATTCACTAACCGCAATAAGACGAAAAATAATCCGGAGAAAAACTGGTCCGGTGATCTCGCGGTTCCGGAAACTATTGTTCAGGCCAAAAAGAACTCGTACCTGCGCGGGGATTCCGGCTTGCGGATAAAAAAAGATGATCTTCATTACTATGAAAAGAAAACCTACATTCCCATCGATGTTTGCCTTTTAATTGATGCCAGCGGCAGTATGGCCGGCGATAAGCGTCAAGCGGCCTGTTATTTGGCGGAGCATCTATTATTAACCGGCAAAGAAAAGGTAGCCGTGGTAACCTTCCAAGAACGCAGCAGTAAAGTGGTGGTACCCTTTACCCGCAATGAACGCCAGCTTAGAAAAGGATTATCAACCATAAACCCGGCCGGGCTGACTCCCCTGGCTGACGGAATTATGACCGCCCTTGACCTGATTAAAAACACCCGGGTACGCAATCCTTTGCTGGTATTGATTACTGACGGTGTCCCCAACGCTCCGTTGTGGACTTTGGATGCTAAAATGGATGGGCTGGAGGCTGCGGGCCGCATTGCCCAAAGCAAGGTAAGGTTCATCTGTATCGGAGTTGAATCCAACCGCTATTACCTGGAGAAAGTAGCGGAAAAAGGCGAAGGTGTTCTCTATCTGGTAGATGACTTAAATAAGGAAAACCTTATCAATATAGTGAAAGCGGAAAAGAAATCTATGCTGGCAGATAAACGCAGCCTGGCCTGACCAGGTGACAAAAGGCTTACTTAATAAACAAATATTGACATTATTCCCTAGAGTCCGATACAATCAACTTAGCAGATATTATTAATATGAACTAATGCAAACCCGTAGTTTGCTTTAATAACTCCTCCTTCATACACGAGCACCACTGTGGTGCTCGCTTTTTTTTTGGTATAAACCACAGGCTTACCTCGTATGATGTACAAGCAACCGTAAGGAGGCTGAAAGAATGAACCAGCGATTCTTCATAATTTTAGCGGTTCTGATCGTGGCGGTGTGTTTGATCAGCGGAGGGTGCCAGCCTGCCGCAGAACAATCATCGTCGATTAAAAGCTGGCGTGATCTGGTTAATCTGCTGCCGGAATCAGAGGGACAAAGCCCGGAAGAACCATCGGATTTGGCATCACCTGGGGAGCCTGCATCCAATATAGAGCTCAATCAGGAAACCATTGAAGTTATGCTTTATTTCGGAGGACAGGATGGAACTTCACTGGTTCCGGAGAGCCGGGTCATTCCCAAAGAGGTTGGTATCGCTCGCAGCACTCTCAATGAGTTAATCAAAGGACCGGCAACTCCCGAGTACTTAAGCGTTTTTCCCGAAGGTACCAGACTATTGGATATTAATGTGAAACCGGATGGATTATGTATTGTTAATTTAAGTCATGAGGCCTGCCAGGTAACCAATCAACAGCAGGAAGAAATGATGGTAATGGCAATAGTCAATACCCTCGGCCAGTTTCCCACTATTAAAGAAGTAACCTTTATGATTGATGGGGAACCGGTGCAGGAGATAGGAGGATTTCTGGATTTGAGCCAACCAGTGAAACCGGCCAATTAAATTGAGGAAGGGCTTCTTCCAGGAGAGATAGCCAGGCTGTCTCTCCTTTATTTTATTGGTGGGGCAATAACCCCTTCCTTCCTGTGAAAATGCTTTCTTATGTGTTCTGGTGAGCGCGAAGAGCGCGCAAACTCTATGCCGGTCTAAGCTTACCACGGCACGGCAGGAGTGTTAGCCGGGATGCAGGGGTATTAACCGGCTCGCTCCAAGACTCCTCACCTGCAACACATCGGCTTACTTCGGTGCGAAACGGACCGTTCGGAATTCGGCATCCATGCACTCAGTTCTCGCTGCTCGAAACATCCTGTTTCTCGCTCCGTTTCGCAGCCCTCAGTTTCGCCGTGTGTTGCAACGGCTCGTCGTACGTCGCTCACCCGGCTAATACTTCCTGCTTAAGCCGTGCAGCGATGTTTGCACTTATCGTGGCCTGTGCCACAAGTGCTAAGGGCAAACCTTCTGTCACACTTCGACTCCTGTAAAAGGAGTTTTCACAACAATACTGGTTGAGTATGTAATGTATTTGGTTAATTAATGGCATTACCATTATAAAAGTGATACATTAATTAGTGTATGTTGGGGAACGGTAAAATAGGCTGCCGATCCCATTCAATGAGGTGTTTGTTGAATGAATAAACAACCCATCGGGGTATTAGATTCGGGTGTGGGAGGCCTGACTGTCATAAAAACTCTGCTGGCCGAACTACCTGATGAAGATTTTATTTACTTCGGTGATACGGCTCATTTACCCTATGGAAACAAGACTCCCGAACAACTGATGACCTACGCCCGGAGTATTATGGCTTTTTTCGGGCAGTTTCCGGTAAAAGCAGTGGTAGTCGCCTGCGGGACTCATTCATCGGTTACCCTGCAGCATATCATAAACGATTATCCTATTCCTATGTTAGGGGTGGTAAAAGGAGCAGCGCGCAGTGCGGTGGATGCCACATCAAATCAATGCATTGGCGTAGTGGCTACCCAGGCTACGGTAAACAGTGGAACTTTCACCCGGGAAATCAAGTCTCTGCGTCCTGACTGCACCGTTGTGGAGATCGCCTGCCCTAAATTTGTACCTCTGGTTGAGTCTGGTAAACTGGATGACAGTGATACCCGGCAAGCGGTGCATGAATATATTGGCCCTCTAATGGATCAAGGTATAGATACTCTGGTCTTAGGCTGTACCCATTATCCTTTCTTGTCTCCGGTAATAGCCGAATTTGCCGGTAGCCAAGTCACTCTGATAGATCCCTCCCATGCTACAGTGGAGGAACTGAAACAGGTTCTGCGGAGCCAGAATTTAGCCCGGCAAACCAATGAGCAGCCACAGCGGCAGTTTTATGTCAGTGGCAACCAGGAATCCTTTTTCACCGTGGGGAAGTTGTTAATTGGTGATGTCATTCAGAAGGTGGAACAGGTTTTTCTCGATTGAGGTTTAGTTATTTAAGGAGTTGCAACTAGCATGGGGAGAGTTGGATTTACCACCACTATACCGGTGGAAGTATTGCTGGCGGCAGGAAAAGAGCCAGTGGATTTGAATAATTTATTTATCGGTTCTGATCACCCCCAGGATATGGTGGATCAAGCTGAAGAAGCCGGTTATCCTCGCACTACCTGCGGATGGATTAAAGGACTGTATACCGCGGCCTTGACCACTGAGCTGGAAGCAGTTATAGCCGTTATGCAGGGGGACTGCTCCAATACCCAGGCTCTTATGGAAACCTTGGAATTGCAGGGAATTAAGATGATTCCCTTTGCCTTTCCCTATGACCGCGACCCGCAAGCATTGCGGATGAACCTTCATAAATTAATGGATCAATTTGGGGTCAGTGAAGCCCGGGTGCAGAAGGAAAAGCAACGGTTGGATGAGGTGCGTCGCTTATGCTGGACCTGGGATGAAATGACTTGGAAAGATAACCAGGTTACCGGGTTTGAAAACCATATTAAGCTGGTATCAACCAGTGATTTTGAAGGAGACCCGGACCGTTTTGCAGGGGAAATGGAAAGGCTCATCAGCCAGGCCAGGCAGCGGCCGCCGGCTACAGATCAGGTGCGCCTGGCTTATATCGGGGTACCGCCTATTTTTACCGATCTTTATCAAGTGCTGGAAACCCTAGGTGCCCGGGTAGTTTTTAATGAAGTGCAGCGCCAGTTCTCTATGCCATACCTCACCAATGATATTGTCGAGCAGTATATGCGCTATACTTATCCTTATGGAGCCTTTGCCAGGTTAGCTGATTTGGAGGAGCAGATACAAAAGCGGCAAGTGCAGGGAGTTATTCACTATACCCAGACTTTTTGCTATCGTCAGATAGAGGATTTGATTTACCGGCAAAGGCTGAAATTGCCCTTTCTCACTTTGGAAGGTGATAAGCCAGGCAAGGTAGACGCCCGCAGTCGTCTGCGCCTGGAAGCGTTTATCAATATGCTGAAATAGCGGAGGGCTGCTGATGATTGGCATTGATTTGGGCTCCCGCCAGGTTAAATTGGTGGAGATGGAGCAGGGGAAGGTGATCCGCAGGGAAATCCATGACACCATTACCTTTTATCGTCAATATGGACGGGTTCAAGCCGGTCAGCTGCAGATTAATCTGGAAGAAGCCGGCTGGGGCCGTGAGCTGGTAATTGCTACCGGTTACGGCAAGTTAGCCGTACCCATTGCCGGGGCCCGGCAGATACCGGAGATTCAGGCCCATGCCTTGGGAGCAGTATTCCAGAGTGGGCAGGAATCATTTACCCTTATAGACATTGGCGGCCAGGACTCTAAAGTCATATTAATCCGGTCCGGCAAGGTAGTCGATTTCCTAACCAATGATCGCTGTGCTGCCAGTTCTGGCCGTTATCTGGAAAATATGGCGGTGGTATTGAATATAAGCCTGGAGGAATTGTCTAGTTATGACCAAGATCCCGCTGAGATCAATGCTACTTGTGCCATCTTTGGTGAAACTGAACTGGTAGCCCGTATAGTGGAAGGTTATTCCCTGCCTCAATTGGCGGCAGGAGTTAATTACGCACTTTATCACCGCCTGGCTCCTTTATTGAAACGTTTGGACAGCGAACTATTAGTTCTATCCGGTGGAGTGGCATTAAATAAAGCCTTGCGAGCTATACTAGCCCGGGAAACTGGGCGGGAAGTCTTGGCTCTGCCGGATCCTCAATATAATGGAGCCATTGGATGCTGTGTTTTTGGAGGAATGTAAGCTAATGCTGCTTAGGACAATAGGATGCTGGACACCTTATCCCCGTGCCGCCGAAGCCTGTTCTGGCTATCTGGTGTCCAGCGACAGTTCTTATTTACTACTGGATTGCGGCCATGGCGTCGCTGCCCAGCTAACCCGCTGGTTACCAGCAGAACAACTGGATGCAGTCATAATTAGTCATTTTCATCCTGATCACTATGTCGATCTGTATGCCATCCGGCATATGATCCGGGCTGCTTTGTTCCTAAAAACCCGGCAGCAGCCGCTTTCTGTTTACCTGCCTGCTGAACCGGCCCACCTCTATAAGGAATTTGCCGCCATGCCTGAATTGCAGGTCAATACTTTGACTGCCAACAGCGCTTTTATGGTGGGAAATATGCGGGTTCAGCCCTTCCCGGTGCACCATTCCCTGCCTTCTTTTGGGGTCAGGGTGGAAAACCAGAACCAGTCCCTAGTATATACTGCTGATACCAGCATTAGCTGGTCATTAATGGATGAAGTCAAAAAAGGGACGGATCTGCTGCTGTGTGAATGTACCTTAATGGCTGTGGAAGGTGATTTCGCTCAACAATTAGGCCATTTGACTACCACCGAGGCCGGAAGGCTGGCTCGGGAAGGTGGTGTTGGGGTATTGCTGGCTACTCACTTTTGGCCGGAGTATGATGTACTTGTGTTGCAGCGGGAGATTGAACAGGAATACCAGGGCAAGCTGATTATGGCCGCCCCTGATTTGGCGATAACTATATAAATTAGGCGGAATGAGCTATGCGCATAGTAGATGTGGAGAAAATAAAAGAGGCAGTTAGCAAGGCGGTAATCACTGCTAATACTCAGTTACCAGCTGATGTTTTAGAAGGATTGCAGAAAGCTCGGGATCTGGAAACCGTGCCCCGGGCTCGGCGCCTGCTGGAAATTATTTTGGAAAATGCCCGTCAGGCTCAAGAGGAAGGCATGCCTTTATGTCAGGATACTGGTCTGGTAACGGTACATATTGAACTTGGACAGGAAGTACATTTGGACGGCGGTAATGTATACCAGGCTATCAATCAAGGTGTGCGGGAAGGATATAAGGCTGGTTATTTCCGGGCCTCCATGGTAAAAGACCCTTTAAACCGGATAAATACCGGGGATAATACCCCGGCAATTGTGCATCTGGAATTAACTGACGGGGAAGAAGTGGTAATTACCGTATTCCCAAAAGGAGCGGGAAGCGAGAATATGAGCCGCACTGCTATGCTGAAACCTGCTGAGGGTTGGGCAGGAGCCCGTCAGTTTGTAGTTGAAACAGTGAGAATAGCCAATGCTAATCCCTGTCCTCCTATTATCGTAGGAGTGGGGATGGGCGGAAACCTGGAGAAAGCTTGTTTTCTTGCCAAAAAGGCGCTGTTACGACCTATAAACAGGCCTCATCCCGATCCCAAAATTGCCGAAAAAGAAGCGGAACTCCTGCAAGCTATTAACCAGTTAGGTATCGGACCCCAGGGGCTGGGGGGAGACATTACTGCCCTGGCAGTTAATATGGAAGTGTACCCAACCCACATCGCAAGCCTTCCGGTGGCTGTAAGTCTGAACTGCCACTCCACCCGCCGGGCGGTAGTGAAGATATAACTAGAAGGAGGGGAAGCAGGTGACCCATATTCTAAGGGCACCGCTGGAAAACAGCATATTGCAGCAACTTAAGGCCGGGGACGAAGTACTGGTACAGGGAACAGTATATGCCGCCCGGGATGCTGCCCACCAAAAAATGATAGCAGCCCTGGAGTCAGGTGACCAGCTGCCCTTCGATATCACTGGACAGATTATTTATTATGTGGGGCCCTGTCCGGCTCCGCCCGGACGTATAATCGGCTCAGCCGGTCCCACCACCAGCAGCCGTATGGATGTTTATACCCCGGCTTTACTTGCCAGAGGGCTGAAGGCTATGATCGGAAAGGGTGACCGCAGTCAGATAGTTAAAGATGCCATGATTAAATATGGTGCGGTTTACCTGGCTGCAGTGGGAGGGGCTGGTGTTTACCTGTCCCGGAGGATTACATCCGTAGAGATTGTTGCCTATCCCGAGTTGGGTCCTGAGGCTTTGTTAAAGATGGAGTTTAAGGATTTTCCCTGTATAGTTGCCATAGATAACCAAGGTAATTCAGTATATAAAAGTTGGACCTGATAAGCCTTGTTTTTGGGATAAAGGTGCTGAAAATAAATACATATAGGTGGAGGTAGGTTATGGGCAGACCTAATGATCGTAAATATGACGAAATGCGACCGGTGCAAATGACGGCTGGGTTTGTAAAATACCCCCAGGGATCTGTTCTGATCGAAGCCGGTGATACCAGGGTATTGTGCTCAGCTATGGTAGAGGAAAAGGTGCCGCCTTTTTTAAAGGGAACCGGCAGCGGCTGGATAACAGCTGAATATTCATTGCTGCCGTCTTCTACAGAAACCCGTACTGCCCGGGAAGCTGCTCGCGGCAAAGTCAGCGGACGAACTTCCGAGATTCAAAGGCTTATTGGCAGGGCTTTGCGGGCGGTAGTAGATCTGCAGCTTTTGGGAGAACGTACGATATGGATCGACTGTGATGTGATCCAGGCTGATGGAGGTACCAGAACCGCATCTATTACCGGCAGTTTTGTGGCCTTGTATTTAGCTCTTAAGAAACTCCAGGCGGAAGGGTTGATCGAGGCCTTCCCTATTAAAGACTTTGTGGCTGCTGTAAGTGTAGGCATTGTGGATGGTCAGCCCGTACTGGACCTGGAGTATGCGGAGGATTCTATCGCTGATGTAGATATGAATGTGGTTATGACCGGTCAGGGAACCTTTGTAGAAATCCAGGGAACTGCTGAGGGCCAAACCTTTAGCCGCCAGGAACTGGATACCCTGCTGGCTCTGGCGGAAAAGGGCATTCGGCAGCTTATTGAGCAACAGCAGCAGGTTGTGGGGGAAGCATGAAAAAACAACTATTACTGGCAACCCGCAACCAGCACAAAAAAAGGGAATTGCAGGAACTGTTGGCTGATATGGAGGTAGAGATTCTTACCCTGGAAGATGTTGATGCTATTCCCGAAGTCGAAGAAGATGGGGATACTTTTGAAGCCAATGCTGTTAAGAAAGCCTGTGCAACTGCTCTGGCTACCGGAATACTGAGTCTGGCTGATGATTCAGGTCTGGAAGTTGATGCTCTGCAGGGCAAGCCCGGGGTATATTCTGCTCGATTTGCCGGAGAACATGCCAGCGATGAAGAGAATAATAATAAATTATTAAAATTAATGGAGTCCGTACCCGATGAAAAACGCTCGGCTCGCTTTGTATCAGTAATAGCTATATGTGATGCTCATGGTGTCGTAAAAACAGTACGGGGAGAGTGTTCCGGTACTATTGCCCGGGTTCCTGCAGGAAGTGGGGGCTTTGGCTATGACCCTTTGTTTATTCCCAATGGGTATAAGCAAACATATGCCCAGCTGTCCGCTGCTGAGAAAAACCGTATTAGTCATCGGGGCGCAGCCTTATCCAAAGCCTTACCGGTATTAAAGGAATACTGGGCTGCAAGACGGTCATAAGATCAGGAGGGGAAAACGCTGAAAATCGCGGTGACCGGAGACACCCACGGTCAGGTGAGCAAAGTCAGGGAGGCTATAAAAAAACACGCTGTGGATATAATTCTATTTACTGGCGATCATATTCAGGATGGGCGGCTTCTGGCCAAACAGCTGAATTTGCCGGTATACAGCGTGGTTGGAAATTGTGATCCCAGTGAAGCAGGAGAAAAAGAAAGAGTAATAGAATTATCCGGCCGGAAGTTTTTCCTGACTCACGGACATCGTTGGGGAGTAAAAAGGGGGATGCAGTCACTGTTTTATAGAACCCAGGAGGTTGGAGCCCAGGTGGCTGTTTTTGGCCACACCCATATTCCCTTTTGCCAGAAAATAGATGATATTTGGATGATTAATCCAGGCAGTCCCACTTATCCACGGGGCTTGTCAAACCGGGGAACCTATGCCATTATCAGTATCGAGAGAAATAGTCTTGATCCGGCAATACTGCTGATTTAACAGTGATTTGACCAAGATAAAACTGCATCGCTTTGATCAGCTTGATATAGATGGGGATAGTCAAGGGCCGCTGGCTCAATACTGTTAATGTGGATGCAACAGATTTGCCATATCAGAAGGGAGGAGTATTGGTGAGCGATTCGCTGAAACGGACGCCTCTGTATGAGATACATCAGCGGCATGGAGGCAAAATGATTGATTTTGGCGGATGGGAACTACCGGTTCAGTATACCGGTATTATACAGGAGCACCATATGGTAAGAGGAAAAGCGGGGATTTTTGATGTATCCCACATGGGAGAAATAGAAATCACCGGGGCCAAAGCTCAGGAATTTACCCGCTATCTTATGACCAATGATGTTACCAAACTCAAGGACAAGCAGGTTCAGTATACTTTGATGTGCTACCCTGACGGTGGTGTGGTGGACGATTTACTGGTTTACCGTTTTTCGGAACAACATTATCTGCTAGTAGTTAATGCCAGTAATACAGACAAGGATTACCAGTGGATACTAAGCCATGCGCCGGAGGGCATCCAGGTTGCCAATGTTTCTGAACAATACGCACAAATAGCGGTGCAGGGGCCTAAAGCCCAGGAAATTCTACAGAAAATCAGCGATACAGATTTGTCCCAGATTCGATTTTTCTGGTTTGAGCCCCAGGTGAAAATGGCGGGAATCGAGTGCATGGTATCACGAACCGGTTACACCGGTGAGGACGGATTTGAAATTTATCTACCAGCAGCTCAGGCGGCAGAATTATGGGAAAAAATTATTGAAGCCGGTGGTGAAAACATAGTTCCGGCTGGGCTTGGAGCCCGGGATACTTTGCGTTTTGAAGCCAAACTGCCCTTGTACGGACAGGAGTTAGGACCCGATATAACTCCGTTGGAAGCCGGTTTAAGTACCTTTGTTAAGCTGGACAGCGGTGATTTTATCGGCCGGGATGCCTTGCTAAAACAGCGAGAAAACCAGCCTATGCGTACCCTGGTTGAGTTCGAGATGATTGGCAAGGGTATTCCCCGCTCTCACTATGAAGTATACAAGAATGGAGAGAACATAGGTTATGTTACCTCCGGGGGCCATGCTCCCACTTTGGGTAAACCCATGGGCTTAGCTCTGGTGCAGAGCCGCTGGAGTGAGCCAGGTGAAGATATTGAAATAATGATTCGATCCAAGTTAATACCGGCCAGAGTCACCCGGGGAGCTTTCTACAAGCGGCCCCAGAAATAAATCTAGGAGGGATAATAATGAAGGTGCCAACTAATTTGCTGTACACCAATGAACATGAATGGTTGAAGGTAGAAGGAGATAGGGCTATTTTAGGTATTACTGACTTTGCTCAGGAGCATCTGGGTGACATAGTCTTTGTGGAATTACCCGAGCTTGATGCCCAGGTAGCCAACGGCGAAGCTGTGGCAGTGGTTGAGTCAGTGAAAGCGGTAGCTTCAGTATATACACCGGTCAGCGGAAAGGTTATGGAGATTAATGAGTCCCTGGAAGATAGCCCGGAACTGCTGAATCAGGAACCTTATGAACAGTTCATTGCCATAATTGAAATGGATGATCCCAGTGAAGTGGAGGAGCTTATGACTCCCGAAGAGTATGAACAGTTCTGCCGCGAACAGGAACAAGAATTAGGTTAGGGGGACGATGACCAATGAGGTTTACTCCCAACACTGATGCGGTGGTTCAGGAAATGCTGGAAAGCTTGGGGCTACAGCATATAGAAGAGCTTTTTGAGGATATCCCTGATGAGGTGAAAATGGACCGCCCCCTTGATCTGCCGCCGGAAATGAGTGAAATAGAGCTAAAGTCACTGCTGACAGCATTAGCAGCCAGGAACGTTCCTGCTGCCGATCATCCCTGCTTTCTAGGGGCCGGAGCTTATGACAGTTACATACCGGCAGCTCTGGAGCAATTGTTGCTCAGGTCAGAATTTTACACTTCATACACCCCCTACCAGCCGGAGATCAGTCAGGGTATTTTGCAGGGAATATTTGAATACCAGACCATGATATGCCAGCTAACCGAGATGGATGTCTCCAATGCTTCCTTATATGACGGAGCAACCGCCCTGGCGGAAGCCTGTACCCTGGCCGCTGTGCATACCCGTAAAAAGCTGGTAGTGGTGCCGGAAACAGTTCACCCCGAATATAAGCAAGTATTGGAAACTTATGCTCTATCCGGGCATTTTGAGCCGGTGTTTGTACCTTGTCCCAATGGGATCATGGACTTAAATGCGGTATCCGACCTGGCGAAAAATCAGGCAGCAGCGCTGGTGGTACAGCACCCCAACTTTTTTGGCCATCTGGAACCGGTAGGAGCAGCCGCCGATTTAATCCACGAAGCAGGGGGATTGCTGATAATGGCTGTAGATCCTCTCTCCCTGGCTATTCTAAAACCCCCGGGAGCTTGGGGAGCCGATATAGCTGTTGGAGAAGGTCAGCCTTTGGGAAACCCCTTAAGCTTTGGAGGACCTTACTTGGGCTTCATGGCAGTTACCCGGCCCTTGATGCGCAAGATTCCGGGAAGAATTGTGGGACAAACTACTGACCTGGAAGACAGGCGGGGATTTGTACTGACTTTGCAGGCCCGGGAACAGCATATTCGCCGGGAAAAAGCAGGTTCCAACATATGTTCCAATCAGGCTTTAAACGCTCTGGCAGCAGCTATTTACCTGACTTTAATGGGTCCCCGTGGACTGAAACAAATTGCCCTGCGCTGCCATCAACTGGCTGTATATGCCCAGAAACGGCTGGAGGAAGCTGGTTTCCCGCTGTTGTACAATCAGCCCTTCTTCCGTGAATTTGCCGTTAAAACTCCTGATGCGGGATCGATCAACCGACGTTTGCAAGAACAGGGAATCATTGGCGGCTTGGAAATAGAGGGTGGAATGTTACTGGCCTTTACGGAAAAACGTAGCCGGCAGGATATTGATCGACTGGTAGCTGCATTTAAGGGGGAATAACAGGTGAGCATGTTGATATTTGAAAAAAGCCGCAGGGCAAGCAATAAAATGAATATACCCCCGGCTGAGGTGGAGCCGGTTGACGTAACGAAAACAATTGGGGAGGAGTACCTGCGTAACGGTGAACTGCCGTTGCCCGATGTCAATGAAGTAGAAGCGGTTCGCCACTATACGGCTCTTTCCAAACGGGCTTATGGTGTAGATGACGGTTTCTATCCTTTGGGATCTTGCACCATGAAATACAATCCCAAAATTGATGAATGGGCAGCACGCCTGCCTGGTTTGGCCGGACTGCATCCCTATCAGCCTTTGGAGACGGTTCAGGGTGCTTTGCAGATAATGTATGAAACCGGACAGTGGCTGTGTGAAATCACAGGTATGGATGAATTTTCCCTGCAGCCGGCGGCTGGAGCCCATGGGGAAATGACCGGAGTAATGATGATTAAGGCTTATCATAAAAAGCGGGGAGATGAAGGCCGGAATACCGTGCTGGTGCCTGATTCCGCTCATGGGACAAACCCGGCTACAGCTAATGTGGTGGGCTATAAGGTTGTAGAGGTAAAATCCGATGAACGAGGTCTGGTGGATCTGCAAGACCTAGAAAGCAAACTGGGGCCCCATATTGCTGGTCTCATGCTGACCAACCCTAATACTCTGGGTTTGTTTGAAGAAAATATTTTGGAGATTTCCCGGCTGGTTCATGAAAGCGGGGGATTGCTCTATTATGATGGAGCCAATCTCAATGCCATAATGGGGATGGCTCGTCCGGGAGATATGGGTTTTGACATTGTGCATGTCAACCTGCATAAAACTTTTGGTACTCCCCACGGAGGCGGAGGGCCAGGTTCAGGACCGGTAGGTGTTAAACAGCATCTGACTGAGTTGCTGCCGGTTCCCCGGGTCATCCCCCAAGGAGATCAGTTCATTTTAGACTATAATTATCCTGATTCTATCGGTAAAGTAAAACAGTTTTACGGTAACTTCGGGGTGATAGTAAAAGCCTATACCTATATACGCGCCCTGGGAGGGGAAGGACTTAAAGAAGCTAGTCAACAAGCGGTTCTCAATGCCAATTACGTGAAACACCATCTCAGCGATGAATACTATATCCCCTTTGACCGGCTGTGCAAGCATGAATTCGTAGCCACTGCCAAACACCAGATGGATAGCAATAAGGTATCGGCTTTGGATATCGCCAAAAGTTTGCTGGATTACGGCTATCATCCTCCTACTATATATTTTCCCCTGATAGTACGGGAAGCTCTGATGATCGAGCCGCCCGAAACTGAGAGTCGGGAACGACTGGATGATTTTGTTGCTGCTATGAAAGAAATTGCTAAGGCAGCCAGAGAAAACCCGGAGCTGGTAAAAGGTGCTCCTCACCATACCGTAGTAAGAAGACTGGACGAAGTCAAAGCAGCCCGAACTCCGGTAGTACGCTGGGAGGAAAGCCAGGATGCATGATCTGATTGTTATCGGGGCCGGGCCAGGTGGATATGTGGCTGCCATCCGGGCTGCCCAGCTGGGCATGTCCGTGTTGCTTATCGAGAAAGATCAGGTAGGAGGCACCTGTTTAAACCGGGGCTGTATTCCTACCAAAGCTTATTATGAAAACGCCTGTACCCTCAGAAGTGTACAGCACAGCCAGCAATTCGGTATTCAGGTCCAAGGTTTCTCCTTTGACATGCAGGTGGCCTGGCAACGCAAAGAGCAGGTAGTCAAGAAACTGGTAGCTGGAGTAGAGCAACTATTGAAGGCCAATCAGGTGGACATGGTACGCGGGTCAGCCAGTTTTGTCGATGCCCGCACCCTTAGAGTGGGTGATGAGCAGTATACGGCCCCGCGAATACTGTTAGCTACCGGCTCCCAGCCAGCGGTATTGCCCATAGCTGGCAGCGATGATCCCCGGCTTTTAAACAGTGACCAGATTTTAGATATAAAAGAGGTTCCTCCCCGTCTGGTGGTTATTGGCGGAGGGGTTATCGGTCTGGAATTTGCTTGTATTTTTAATGCTTTTGGCAGTCAGGTTACGGTCCTGGAAGCTCAGTCAACAGTTCTCAGCCAACTAGACCGGGAAATTGTCAAGCGCCTGCAGGTTTTCTTGAAAAGACAAGGCATTAGTGTCTACACATCGGTGCAGGTAAAAAAACTGGACGGCTCCAGCAGAGGACTGTCAGTTGTTGCTGATACTGCCCAAGGTGAGCTGAGCATAGAAGCAGATCTGGTTTTGCAGGCCGCAGGACGGCAACCCTGCACAGTAGGTCTGAATTTGGATAAGCTGGGAATCAAAGTTGATCAGCGTGGTTTCATTTTGGTGGATGAGAATTATCAGACAAATGTGCCGGGTATTTACGCTATTGGAGATGTTATCGGCGGACCGATGCTGGCCCATGTGGCTTCCGAAGAAGGCATTTCCGCCGTGGAAGGAATGGCCGCCCACAAGAGTAAGGTAGCATATCATGCTATACCTAGTACAATTTTTACTTTCCCCGAGATTGCTGCGGTGGGTCTCGGCGAGGAGGAAGCCAGGGAGCAGGGTATTGTACCTCTTATAGGCAAATTCAATTTTGCCGCCAATGGTAAAGCCTTGACTATGGGAGAAACCGATGGCATTGTAAAAGTTATTGCCAACCAGGATAAACAAATTATCGGTATGCATGTTATAGGCCCCCATGCCAGTGACCTCATTCTGGAAGGTACTCTGGCGGTGAACCATAAATTGACCCTGTCCGAGATGCGGTCTGTCATTCATGCCCATCCTACTCTGGGAGAAGCCATCAAAGAAGCTTTGCTGGATGCGGAAGGCCAAGCCATTCATAACGCTCCGCCTCGTAAGCGCTTGGGCAAGGGGGAATAACAAGTGTACCACTTGCTAAATCCCTCCCATGATCCATGTTTTAATATAGCTTTAGAGGAATACCTTATAACCCAGACTCCTGATGACAGTGAATGGTTTATGTTGTGGCAGAACCAGCCGGCGGTCATCGTAGGCCGGAATCAGAACACGGCTGAGGAAGTTAACCAGGTCTTTGCCCGGGAAAATGATATTGTAGTAGTTCGACGCATGTCCGGCGGAGGCGCGGTCTATCACGATCTGGGCAATCTCAACTTTACCTTCGTGGTGGCTTTGTCTGGCGACCACAGTTTTGCCAGGTTTGCCCAACCCGTGCTCACTGCTTTGCACAAATTGGGTATTGCTGCCGAGCTAAGCGGCCGCAATGACCTGACCATTGCCGGCCGGAAATTCTCTGGCAATGCCCAATTTATTGGGAAAAAGCGGCTGCTTCATCATGGAACCCTGCTATTTGATACCGATTTAGATATTATGCAAAAAGTACTTAATGTGAATCCAGAAAAAATGGCCTCAAAAGGGGTAAAATCAGTAAGCAGCCGGGTGACCAATATAGCTGATCACCTGCCTAAACCCCTTTCCATCCAGGATCTGCAGGATGCGCTAATTCAGACAGTAAGTGAATACTGGCCCCTGGAACCTGCCAGGGAGCTTACCCTTGAGGAGAAAGAAAGAGTCAATCAGCTGGCCGGTAACAAGTACCGCCTCTGGGAATGGAATTACGGTCAATCACCCCAATATAACCTGCAGCGTAACCGGCGTTATCCCTGGGGGCAGATTGATATACGGCTGGAAGTGAAAAAGGGACGTATAGCCCTTTGTAAGATATACGGAGATTTTTTCACCGGTCAGGATATAGAGAGGCTGGAACAAGCTCTGCAGGGTACAGCCTATAACCGGGAGGCAGTGGAAAAGCTGCTGAACTCCCATGAATTGCATAAGTTTATACCAGAGATGGACCGTCAACAGTGGTTGGGATTGATTATGGGGGATGAAAACTAATCATGCTAACTCACATAGCAGGAAAAACTTATTGTCTGGCTACTCCTGCAGCAACAATAGGTGTGTACCTTATTGATAAACATAACTGCCTGTTGATAGACAGCGGTGAGGCTGCTCATGGTCAGCAGGTATTGGACTTTTTGAACGAGCAGGGTTGGAGAGTATCAGCCATCATTAATACCCATGCCCATGCTGATCACTGTGGAGCCAATAAGTTGATAGCTGAAGCAACCGGAGCAGATATTTACGCTTCTGCTCCCGAGAAAATTTTTTTGGAAAATCCTTGGCTGATTCCCTATACGCTTTTTTCCGCCCATCCCCCCAGATCCTTGGACAATCGCTTTATAGTCCCACCCGCCTCCCCGGAAGTGGAAGCTGTCTCACCAGGAAACTGCGTTATGCAAGGTGTGTCCATACAGTTTTTTGACCTGAGCGGTCATACTCCCGGACAAATAGGAGTTTTTACTCCAGACCAGGTTCTTTTTGCCGGGGACAGTCTGCTGTCCAGCCAGGCTTATCATACCTTTCCCTGCCCGGTTGTAGCTGATGTGAAAAGTCAGCTGACAGCTCTAGAGACTCTGGCAGAAAGCCGGTACGATCACCTGTGTATCTCCCATGGAGGTTGGGTTGACCAACCTTTAGCCGTTATTGAGCAAAACCGGGAATGGCTGTTGGGGTTAATTAACGATGTACTAGGGGCACTGCAAGGGCAGGCTATGAACCGGGAGCAACTGGTGAGCTGCATCATTGAAAAGAGAAAGCTGACTGTAAATACGGTTCAATTCTATTTGGCTTGGTCCAGTGTATCGGCAGTAATAAGTTATCTTCTGGACAACCGCAGCATAAAAACTCATTTCCATCCCGCCGGAATTACCTATACCGCAAGATAAAAGGCCCATCGCCTGTGTTGCTCGTAAAAAATCAGACGCAGATTGGCGTAGATTATTTAAGATATTGCTGTGAAAACTGTCCTCGTGTTAGTGCAAAAGACAGCTGTACTGTCATCGCGAGCGCGTAGCGCGTGGCGATCTCTATGTCCACCTGCGCTAACCACAACTTGGCAGGAGTGTCAGCCAGGATGCAGGAGTATTAGCCGGCTCGCTCCGGGACTCCTCGCCTGCAACCCACCAGCTTACTTCGGTGCGAAGCGGTCCGCTCGTAATTCGGCATCCATGCACTCAGTACTTGCTGCTCGAAACATCCTGTTTCTCGCTCCGCTTCGCAGCCCTCAGTTTCGCTGTGGGTAGCAACGGCTCGTCGTAAGTCGCTCGCCGGGCTAATATTTCTTCCTAAGCCATGCAATTATTTTTTCATTCGTGGTCTGTACCACAGGTGATAATTGCTGTGAAGATGGTTTCCTAATGTGTCATTGCCCTAAAGGACTACTGATGGACCCTGCAACGGCACGTCGTACGTCACTCGCCCAGCTAATACTCCCTGCTTAAGCCGTGCAGCGATGTTATCATTTTACTAAAATAGTTTGACAGTGGGTTTGCCATGAGCACCTTGGTGAAGGAGTCCGATATAGTCGGTGAAGATGGGCGGGCGAAGGGGGGCGAGGGATAGGATGTCCCAAGAGGGCTATCAAACAGGATGTTTGTTTAGCCCGGTACCCCCTGAGACGCACATCGAGCCATTACTATATCGTGACGACGGAACAGGTGCGAAGGGCAACCTACTGGCAACTAAGAGCTCCTGCAAGGAACATGGCAACCTCTATGCCGCTCTACGCTAACCACGGTTTTGCAGGAGTGTCAGCCAGGATGCAGGAGTATTAGCCGTGAGGCATGTTTTCATTTATCATGGCCTGTTCTTCAGTTGATACACCATTGATTGGGGTCTCAGAATTACAGGGACACACCCAGCTTCCGGCAGGCTTGGTCCAGGCTTTGCCGGTCGTATAATACCGGCGCAAACAAATCTCCCTTTTCCTGTAAACGGGGAAAAATAGTCTTTATGTTAAACTGGGCAGGTGTTACCTGAGTTATCTCGTCCCATAAAAGAGGGGTTGATACAGGAGCACCTGGACGGGGACGCACGCTGTACACGCTGCTGAGGGTTTTACCCAGGGCATTTTGCAGGTAGTCTACATATACTTTGTTGCCTCGCATTTTTACAGTGCGTTCAATAGTAGCTATTTGAGGAAGCACTTCTACGACGAGAGCTGCCACCACCTGGGCAAATTTACGGACCTGCTCATAGGTGTAGGAATTGATAATAGGGATGTAAATATGCAATCCTTCTGATCCAGAGGTTTTAGGATAAGAGCGCAGGTCCAAATTGTCCAGCAGTTCTTTGACCACTAGGGCAATATCGATTACATCCCGGTAACTGCTTTCCTTGGAGGGATCCAGGTCGATTACTGCAAAATCAGGATAGTTAAGGCTGTGGATGCTTGACAGCCAGGGATGCATTTCAATACAGGCTTGATTAGCCAGCCAGGCCAGAGTCGCTGGCTCATCTGCGACTATGAAATTAATGTCCCGCTGGGAATCAGCTGAATACCAGGAGAAGGTTCTGATCCATTCCGGCAGATAATCGGGGGCATTTTTTTGATAAAAGCTTTTGCTGTGGATGCCGTCGGGGAAACGGGTCAATACCAGAGGACGCCCGCTTAAGTGGGGAAGCAGATAGGGAGCCACCTGCACATAATAGTTGATAAGTTCCCCTTTGGTATATCCATCTTCCGGCCACAGCACTTTTTCCAGGTTGGAAAGAGCAAATTCCCGGCTGGCGATTGTGACCTGTTCTTTCATAGGTACCTCCTTACAACTCATTCTAAGCGGCAGTCTTCAGCCGGCTTGTTGCTGAAGCCGGTTATGACCGGGGACCGCAAAGTAAGGCTCTCCGTCCATTCTGCAAATTCGATTTTAACCGTTAACCGGGGGTGTACAAAATAGTATCCCCGAGCGGGAGGTTTGTTGACAAAGGGTGAATGAGAGATGGACATACGGGATAATTCCCGGGTTAATACGCTCCATTCCTCCTGTTTTAAACCGGTACCGGCTTTGCCCACATAGAGTAGATTCTGATTGTGATAGACTCCCAGTAGGAGGGCATTTACTGTGGTTCCGTTTAAGGTATACCCGCCAATCACGCAATATTGGGTGCGCCGGTATTTGACTTTCAGCCAGTCACGATGTTTTTTTCCGCTTATGTATGGAGAAGTAGACCGTTTAATAACAATTCCTTCCATATCCTGTGCTTTTACGGCTTCGAAAAGGCTGTGACCGGCGCTGAAATTCTCCACGGTATGTACCCATTCGGTTTTCACCAGAGTTTGCTCCAGTACTCTTTGGCGTTCCATCAGAGACAGATTACGCAGGTCCCGACCGGCAAAGGGGATGTCGAAAACCATATAGTGGATAGGATAAAGTTTCTTAAGGTGATCAGCTTGCCGGCCGCTTAAATCCCTTTTCAAAATCGATGCAAAACTGGGTTTGCCATTTTTTAGGACCACCAATTCTCCATCCAATATTGCTGCAGGCACTTTCAACAAGGAAGCCAACTCCTGCAGTTCCGGGTACTGCCCGGTGCGCAGGTGGCCACGCCTGTTTACCAGGGTTACCCTTCCTGCGGAAAGGTAAGCCAGCATACGCACCCCATCCCATTTAACCTGGTAAACATACTCGAGGCCTTCAATTATTTCTTTGACCAGTATAGGCATCATTGGCTCAACTAAAGCCAAACCAGGTACTTCAACCACGGATGCTAACTCCCGGTTTTGGTTTTGCGGCGCCCCCGGGAAGCCTGGCGTGGTTCGGAATCAGCCTGCTGGGCATTGCGGTTTTCTTCCGCCAGTTTGACGCTGGCTTTTAAAGCCTCCATCAAATCCACCACATTGCCGCGGTCAGCTGCCGGAGCCGCAGCTACGACTTCTTTTCCTACGATCTTGCTTTCAATTAGTTCCCACAAAGCCTGGCGATGTTCATCCTGATACTTGGCCGGTTCAAAGTCGGTAGATAGGTTTTCGATGAGACTGACCGCCATTTTTATTTCATTGTCATGGAGTTTTACCCGGTCTACTCCTAGGTCCAGGGCAGAAGGGGAACGGATTTCATCCGGCCAGAAAATGGTTTCCATTATTAAAACCTGGTCCTTAACTCTCAGAGCAGCCAAAGTTTGTTTGGAGCGAATTATAACTTTGGCGATAGCCACCTTACTAGTTTGCGTCATGGCTTCGATCAGAAGGGTGTAAGCTTTTTCACCGCCCTGGGATGGTTCCAGGTAATAGGTCTTATCAAAGTAAATCGGATCAACCTGGGCTAAATCCACAAAGTCCAGGATGTCAATAGTTTTGGTGGACTCCAAAGGAATGCGTTCCAAATCCTCCTCATTAATAACTACAAAATTGCCTTTCTGGTATTCATAGCCGCGCACAATTTCTTCACTGGCAATTTCCCGGTTACAATTGGGACAAAACTTGCGGTACTGAATGGGAGACATGCACTCTTTATGCAGGTAGTTGAACTTGATGTCTTTCCGTTCAGTAGCCACATACATTTTGATAGGTATATTAACCAGGCCGAAGCTGACTGCACCTTTCCAAAGAGTTCGCACAATAATTACCCCCAGCCGTTTTTAGTAGCTTAGCTAAGGAAATCAGCTTTTATTCAGGTAAAGATATAATAGCCATATAAAAAGCGGGAAACCTATAAGGTCTCCCGCTGAATAAGCTTAATATAAAACTATTCGGCTGGATTATTTTACTCTCTGCCAAATAGCAGCAGCACCATGACCGTGACCGATACACATGGACTCGACGATGTATTCTACATCGGCAAAGTCGGGATCTCTGAACATGGCTGTAATATCGGCGGCAATACGGGCACCGGTGCAGGCCAGAGGATGGCCGATGGAAATACCAGATCCCCATACATTTACACGATCTTTGGGCAGTCCCAGGGTTTCTCTGCAGTAGTATGCCTGGGATGCGAAAGCTTCATTAATTTCCCACAGATCGATCTGATCTTTGGTCATACCGGCTCTCTTGAGAACCTTGGGTATAGCCAGGGCAGGACCGATACCCATGATATCGGGTTCCAGACCAACTACTGCCCAGCTGACCATCTTCATAATCGGCTTCTTGCCCAGTGCCTTGGCACCTTCGTCGGTGGCCAGGACAACACCGGCAGCAGCGTCATTGATCTGAGAGGCGTTACCAGCGGTAACGGTGGCAGCTTCGTCCTGCATGAAAACAGTGGGCATCTTGGCCAGAGCTTCCATATTGGTGTCAGGGCGTACACCCTGGTCACGGGCTACGACACATTCTACCAGTTCTTCACCTTTTTCAGCAGCGGCTTTAGCCAGGTGATCGCTGGCTACATACAGGGCAGGCATGTTGTGCGGGTTGGTATCCTTGGCACCTTTAGCCGGAACTTTAACTTGAATGGGGATAATGACATCTTTAACCTTGTTGGCAGCCTGAGCAGCGGCGCACTTCAGGTGGGATTCCATAGCAAACTCGTCTTGCTGTTCACGGGTAACGTTAAAGCGGCGGGCTACGATTTCAGCAGTGTAACCCATGTTAATTGCTCCTAAATTCATGTAATTGCCCAAATCAGGATGGAGATCAGCACCGGCACCCATAGGAATATGGGTCATATGTTGGACACCACCGGCAATCTCAACGTCTCCGCCCCAGCCAACCATCATGGTGGCGATGGCAAACTGAATGGAGTTCAATCCAGAAGCACAGAACCGGTCAACCGTACAACCAGGAACATCATAGGAACCATCGGACAGGATCCAAGCCAGGCGGCCTATGTTCAACCCCTGTTCCATAAAGGCATTGGCGGTGGTTGCCCACACTACGTCATCAATGATACCTTGTTTTGCTTTGTCTTCCAGGCCGATTCTCTTTCTCAGCTCTTTGAAGACAAAGGCAGACAGTTCTTCCGCACGAATGTTGGTAAACCAAGACTGTTTTCCTGCACGAGCTACTGGTGTACGTGCAGCCTCCACAACATACACGTTCTGCATTAGCTTTCCCCCTTAGAAATTATTATTTGCTTTACACTCAGGCATAAATATGCCTGACCACACCACCATCATTATTCTCCCCTGGATATGTGAAATCCTTCTTTAATACCAATTAAAAAACTATAATGCCACTTAATTACTTATGAAGAAAAAGATCCTAATATGAATAGATTAACTTCTGTAAAAATTTAAACTTAATATTGAGAGGAAAAATCGGTGTTATTGTGGAAAATAAAATACTTAAAGCTGAATATGGGGAAAGGGGATAGTGATGACCGAATATTTGTTTTATATAAGCTTGGTATTTATTCCTATAGCTTGCTGGATTGCCTACCTGCTCAACAAGGATGGCTTCGACATAAAAACAATTATTTTGGTTTTGGTTCTATCCTATCTGATGATTACCGCATTTCCCTTCAGCGTACAACACCTGGGAACAGGGATTACCATACTGGTTTATGGCGCCATATTTGCCGTACTAATCCTGGTAATGTGTAAACCAGAACTCTTTAATCTAAATGGGCAATCAGATGAATTAGGTTCGGAATTGGCTGGCAAGTCCTCCTTGACCGTTCCCGGTGGAGAAACCACGGTTTTTGCTGTTAATTCAGCCGCTGATACAACCCAGCAGACTGAGGTGGCCTTTGTTGCCGGGGATCATGCCCTGAGTGAACCACCGGAACAAAGCACTATACCGGAAGAAGTACTTGCCAATGAGACCGTTTCTTCACCAGCAGCTGATACTCCAGTTGATTTCGTTCCGGCGCAATATTTACCTGAGGATCAGAGACGGGCTCAGACACGGGGTAAAGATTTAACTGATCAGAAACCGGACAGTGTATCTGAGCAGATTATTCCTGAAGCAGAACAGCTGGCTGCAGTTTTTGCTGGAGATTTATCCAGCCTACCGACACTAGATATGGAACCGCCCGATCTCCATTATTCTGAAGAGTTGGAAAGTCAATCTGAAACTGAAAAAGAATACCACGATATTACCCAAGATGTTAAATTGCTATCTGCGGACCAATACAGCCCCAGTATGTCTGAAAGTGCTGTAATAGACAGTGCTCCTGATCAGCAGGCAGCAGATAGCGAAGTTGGTCCCGATCAGCAGGCAATTGCTACGGCAGATTATTCTGATGCTCCAGCTACAGTTGACGATATCCGGGAAACAAAGGATAATCTGAATCAAGATATAAAAGTTTTCTCTGATGCAGCCAGCCCCACTGATGATAGCCGGCAGTCAGATGATCAAGCCGAATTAGCCGACTGGATAGAGAGGGGGTTTGAGGCTAAAGCTCAAGGAGATTTGGACGGAGCAGCCGAGAGCTTTACTAGAGCACTGCAGGTAAGTACCGATGATGAGCTGAAATATCTACTGGGAATGGAACTGGTGAGTATTCTTCAGAATATCGGTAACTACGAGCAAGCCGAAATTATTTTGGATGATCTTATACAAACTATTAGTGCTCAACCTGCCATGACTATGGAACTGAGACAGCAAAAGCAATATATCAACCTACTGGCTGATGAATTAAATCGATTAGGTCTGGCAGGCACTCCTATTTTTGAAGTACCGCGTTTAGTGCGCATGAAAGTTAATGAAAAAATGCTGGCGTGAGCCGATGGAGGTTAGAAAGTAATGAAGAAGACACAGGATATCATTGGGTTACCAGTCTTCTCGGTAATTGATGGGCGTCAGGTGGGACAGGTAAAGGATTTGGTAATCAACCCAGAAGAAGGCAGGATAGAATATTTGCTGGTAAGCGATGGAAGCTGGTATGTGGGTGCCCGGGTTTTACCCTTCGACAAAGTTATGGGCATAGGTGAGCATGCAGTTACCACGGAAAGTGAGAACAATATTACCTCCATAGCTGAAGTCGCCAAAGCCAACGATTTGCTAAAACGGAATGTGGAGTTGAAAGGCAACCGGTTACTTACTGATCGAGGAGATTTTATCGGTAAAGTGACTGAGTACCAGTTGGACGAGAACTCTGGTGTTATTACCCGCTTGTATTTTCAGCGGTCTGAGGAAGCCGCTGCAGAAGAACTTGACGCTCAGCAGGTACTAACCTACGGATCTGATGTAGTGGTAGTAAAATACCTGCAGGGAGCTCAGCAAAGCACGCCTACCCCGGCGGAAACCGCCGCTGAGACTGGCAAACCCAGTCAGGCAGAAAAAGGTGAACTGGATGGAGCGGCTTTATTTAAGAAACGCCAGCGGGAATATCTAACCGGTAAAAAAGCTATCCGGGATTTACGTGGTCAGGATGGGCAAATTCTTATAGCTGAGGGCACCATTATCACTGAAGCCCTCATTGATCTGGCTGAACAACACAACAAGTTTGTGGAGTTGTCACAGATAGTCAAATAATCAAACCGGTGGCATATAGAGATGGAAGTATTCCGTAAACGGATGTACCGATATGTAGCTATACTAATATGTGGATTAATGGTGAATATTTTTGTTGCGTCCCTGTTGCTGGCTAAGTGGGACGCTTCTGTTTATCCGGGTAATCTTTATGCCGGACCCATTTACCTGGGCAACATGACCAGGGCTGGAGCTCTGCACAAGCTGCAGGATTATAATACTGCTGCCTCCCTGTCAATTGATTGCATAGTTGGCCAGGACATTTATCAATTGAAGCTTATGGATCTGGGAGTAAAATTGGATGCTAAAGCAACCATAGAGAAAATCGACTCTCAGATAGGGAGATGGTCACTGCTTGAACACAGCCTGAAAAGGGGCAAGAAACTGATGATACCTCCCATTTGGGAATACGATTATGATCGTCTTCGACAGAGCTTGAACAATCTGGCGGTGTCAAAATTTAAAGAACCCGTTGATGCTGGGGTAATGTTGGTTGGTGATTGCCTGCTGCACCGGTCCGAACAATACGGTGCACAAATAATTCCCGATTTGGCTGTTGATTCGCTTATAGCCACCTTAAACGAGGATCAATTAAAGGTAGTTTTACCGGAAAAGACCATTTCTCCAAATATCACCCGTTCGCAAATAACTAATATAGAGGAGCTTCTGTCGGTACAGGCTGTTCCTATCGGCAGTAAGTACCAGGCAGCAAGTGAGGCCAGTTGGGCTGTGCCAGGAAGAATTGTTCTGCCCGGTAAGTCAATTCCCATTGACCTTATGCTTGATGCCAGCGCAGAAAATGGACAGGAATTAGTAGCTAATTGGCAGGAAGCCTTGTCTAGGGCAGCAGAAGAAGCAGGTCTGGTCTATAAAGTCACTGACCAGGAGTTGTTAAATCCAACTGACCAACCAGTTGCCTTATTCATAACCCGGGACAAAGAGTTGGGGTTGATCCGGATTTATGGAACGCAGAAAAACTCAGAGCCCAAGATTACCATATCCCGTACTTTTAGGCCACTGTTAACTTCTTCAGCAACTGCAGGAGAGCCGGAAAAAAGCATGTCTGGTGAAATAATCTATCGTCACAGATTTGTTGACGGCCAGCTGCGAGCCACTGAACGGCTGGAATATTCAGCAGTTGCTGCTTCCGGTCATAAAACCGGCATCAATGGGATCACTCCCTCTAAACATAAATAAGCTGCATAGTTTTGGGCTTGTGTTATAATGGGATAAAGTCTAAGCCGCTACAGCTTTTGAAGGAGGCATTAATATTGGAAGAACTTGCCAAGCAGGTTAAGATGGAAATGCTTCGCACCCTTATATGGGCGTTAATTGCTATGGGTGTAGGAGCCGCCATTTACTATTTATTTTTAATATAGCTGGAGCTAGTTGGATTTTTGAAGGAGGTGGTCATGAGGCCACCTCTGTTTTTATTTGAATGACAGGGAATACTATAATATTAAACTGCCTGACTGCTATTAGCTTTCTGAATAAAGAATAAACTAATATATAGTTGACTTTATTTTAGGGTCTTTATATACTTATTTTAAACATACCCTAAGGGGGTATATGGATGAGCGAGGAAGAAGCTCGCAAAAACATTTTAATGAGGTTGCGCCGCATAGAAGGTCAGGTACGAGGCATTCAGCGAATGATTGAAGCAGAAGCTGATTGTGGGGAAGTGCTGAACCAGGTAGCGGCTGTCAAATCAGCCATCAATCAGGTGGGAATATTAATTTTTGAAAATCATGCCCGGGATTGTCTGCTGTCGGTTACACGAAACGACCCTGATGGAGAGGGCTTGCGGGAAATCGTAACTTTAATGGGTCGTTTGATCCGCTAGCTCCGGGCAAATAAGAAGGAGGGCATATTAATGGCTGAAGTAAAAACGCTGACCAATGATAATTTTGATCAGGAAGTTAAGCAGTCAACACTGCCGGTGTTGGTAGACTTTTGGGCTCCCTGGTGTGGACCATGCAAAATGGTTGGTCCCGTAGTGGAAAGTCTAGCTGCCGATTATGAAGGTAAACTAAAGGTAGGAAAAGTAAACGTAGATGAAAACAAAGAACTGGCAGCCCAGTTCGGGATTCGTGGCATCCCAACTCTGGTTATCTTTAAGGATGGTAATGAAGCTCAGCGTGTGGTGGGTGCTCAAGGCAAAGCTCAGCTGCAAAAAATGATAGATCAGTTTATATAAATCTGAAAAAACTAGCTGGTTACCGTGTAGCCCCCAGCTGTATACAACAGCTGGGGGTGGATTATTTATGGGGCGGCCGTTTTTGCAGATCTGATATTTTTTCCATGAATTGACGTATTTTTGGTTCCAGGCCATTTTCACTGGGAAAATAGAATTGCAGATCTGCCGCTTCCGGAGGCAGATAGGTCTGCTTTACATAACCGCCATAACTGTGGGGGTATTTATAACCCTGTCCTTTGCCCAGCTTGGTTTTGGCTTGGGAATGGGAGGTGTCAGCCAGGTGAGGCGGTACCTTTATTCTGCTCAGCTGCTTGACGGCGGATATCGCCCTGTCAATAGCCACAACGCTGGAATTGCTTTTGGGAGCAGTAGCCAGGTAAATGGTGGCTTCAGTCAGGGGGATTCGGGCTTCCGGAAGTCCGACATAATCAACAGCATGAGCTGCGGCACTGGCGATAAGCAATGCCCGGGGATCGGCCATGCCAATATCTTCAGCGGCATGAATAATCAGGCGTCGAGCTATAAAACGCGGGTCTTCTCCACCTTCCAGCATTACCGCCAGCCAGAAGACGGCTGCATCGGGATCAGAGTCCCGGATACTTTTTATAAAGGCGGAGATAGTGTCATAATGATAATCCCCGTCCCGGTCATACTTCAGAATAGGATGACCGGTTACCTTTTGAATCAGTTCATCATCAATGGTCAGGGAATCGTTTTCCTGAAAGGAATTGACCAGGGTTTCTAAAATATTTAAAGCTATGCGGGCGTCGCCTTTGCTGGCAGCTGCCAGGATATCCAGCGCATTTCCGGCAAAACTAATATGGTAGTTTCCCAGGCCTCTTTCGCTGTCAGACAGGGCTTGCTTTATGATAGCTTTAATATCTTCTGTTTCCAAGGCCTCCAGTATATACAGCTTGACTCTGGAGAGGAGAGCATTATTGATCTCATAAAGAGGGTTTTCTGTGGTAGCCCCAATAAGCAAGAGAGTTCCTTCCTCTACAAAAGGCAGCAGTACATCCTGCTGACCTTTGTTGAGACGGTGAATTTCATCGATGAATAAAATAGTTTTCTGTTGGTAATATTTGAGACGATCAGCCGCATCAGCAGCAACTTTGCGAATGTCTCCCACTCCTGCTGTAACCGCCTGCATAGGGACAAAATAGGAATGAGTCATGGCAGAAATAATCTGGGCAATGCTGGTCTTACCGGTTCCGGGTGGTCCATACAGAACGAAGGAATGAAGTTCATCCCGTTCAATAGCCCTGCGCAGCGGCGAACCGGGGCCTATCACCTTTTTCTGGCCTAGTATTTCGTCCAGATTTCTGGGTCGCATACGATAAGCCAGGGGAGCATGTTTTTGCTTGGATGAACCGGCGTTTAAGTCAAATAGATTCACAGTGGTTGGTCCTCTCGCTTATTTGCTGTCATTATAGATCAATATAGCTGAGGATACCAGCCACTTGCCACCAAACAGCCCTAATGGTATAAAAAAGTGAATAAGGAGGCGGGCAGGAAATGAAAGTAGCGGTATTAATGAGCGGAGGCGTGGATAGTACCATGGCTTGCTTGCTATTAAAAGGGCAAGGCTATGAGGTAGAAGGACTTACTATGATTAACTGGGATCCCGCTGTGGGTGAAAAGGCTGCCCGCGCTGCTGAAGGGATGGGAATTATACATACTGTAGTAGACTTACGTAAGGAGTTCAAGCATCAAATCATCGATTATTTTTGTTCCAGTTACCAGTCTGCTTGTACTCCCAATCCCTGTGTGGAATGCAACCGTTGGATTAAGTTTGGTGCCTTACTGGAGATTGCCCGGAAACGGGGTTGTGATCTGGTAGCTACCGGTCATTACGCCCGTATACAGTACCATTCAGCCAGCGGTCGCTATCATCTGCTTAAGGGAACTGATCCCGCCAGAGATCAGAGCTATTTCTTGTATCAGTTGACACAAGATCAGTTGGCTCATATTATATTTCCCCTAGGGGAAATGACCAAGAAGCAGGTGCGGCAGCTAGCCGCTCAGCGTGGATTAATGGTAGCCCAGGAACCGGATAGCCAGGAAATCTGCTTTATAACTGGAGATTACCGGGAATTCCTGACGGAACAGGGTGTGAACCTGCAACCGGGAGAGATAGTTAATCTGCAGGGAGAAGTACTCGGTCGCCATCGCGGTTTGTCCCACTATACCATTGGGCAGCGCAAAGGCCTGGGAATAAGTGCAGGCAAACCGGTATTTGTTATAGGGATTGACCAAGCTGCTAATCGGTTAATAGTGGATGACGAATGCCACCTGTTTCGTAAAGAGCTGATTTCCATGGATAACAACTGGATTGCTATTGAAGACTTAGAACACCCGCTAATGGTAGAGGCTAAAATTCGATCAGCAGCCCGTCCTGCTCAAGCCGTAATCGAAAAAATTGACAACAATCAGATTCGAGTCAGCTTTCAAGAACCTCAGCGTGCTATAACCCCCGGACAGTCGGTAGTATTTTACCAGGGAGACCTGGTCATAGGCGGTGGCCGCATAATATAAACATAAATTAAGGACTTAAGCATAAATTAAACTCCCTTCGGGGCCCCCTGATGTGTTCAAAACCTCTAGGTCGTGAACACAATTAAAGTTGCTGTGAAAATGAGGTAGCGTAAGCTTTAGCTTCCGCACCAGCGATTACCGTAGCGGAAACTTAAGTTTCCGCTACTACTTTGATTCACGACGAATACAGCGAGCCGTAAGCGTGGCAATCTAATTTTTGTACTATTTGACGTTCTCAGCACCGCGTTGACGGTGCATTTTTTTTCTGTAGGCGAGAAAACTATTTAAAGGCAGTGAAGGAGAGGTTACAAGTGCGAGTACGGCTACGAGATATTAAAAACCTTCCTCTATTTTTTGAACCGACCGCCCAGATCGTGGGCCGGGTAGAGCGGGCTGTAATCGGTGATGATCTGCGCTTGGCTTATGTAGTGGTAGAAACTGATGAGCACAGAACCGGTATGGTAAAGGCCAAAGATCTGATACTCACTCCTGAATCCGTTATTATCCATGATTTGAATAGTATTAAATCTTACCAGCACGGGGAAGAATTATCGATATATCAGAAAAAATTAGGTGACAGTATTTACGATGCAGAAGGCAAGGAAATAGGGGTAGTCAGCGATTTTTTGCTGTCCGGTGATCAGCAGGTGAGAGAAATTGAAGTGTCTGCCGGAATACTAAGTGATATTTTGCAGGGCCGCAGCCAGATTCCTGTTGAACAGGTGAACTGGAAAAGCTATAGCAGTGGCTTAATAGAAGAGCAAGGAGGAAATTTAAAGTGATTACTCGTTGTCCTGTATGCCGGGGCCTGCAGGTTGGCAAAGTAGGAAGTGACCAGTACTATTGCTGGAACTGCTTTATGGAGTTTAATTATAACCGCGGTAAGGTGAACCTTTATGAAGTAGCTGAAGATGGTACTTTGATTGCCATGGAACGTTCATCGGAATTAATGTAACGGAGGTGGAACCATGAGGGAATGGTCAGCCCTGCTGCTGGGAGCCATACTGGGTGTAACCGCCACCCTGTATTATGTGAACAATGAAGGACAGGTAAAGCAGCGGACCCGTCAAATAAAAGCTAAGTCAAGACGGGCGATGGATGTGGTTAATGATATCGGAGGTACAGCCGAAAGAATACTGAAGAGGTAGTTGCTTTGGAGTTTAATAGCACACGTTTAAGCCGTTGGTTTTTTGTCCTGGTGGTTGCTGCAGCCACCATTTACTTTTTATATCAAGTACGGGATGTAACCACTCCTTTTATTGTGGGTGGTCTTCTGGCTTACTTGCTGTACAGGCCGATGCGCTTCATAGAAAAGCAAGGGCTTAAACGAGTATGGGCAATTATTCTTCTCTATGTGCTGATTTTACTGGTAGGAGGTGTATTTTTATCTTTTGCCCTGCCGGGCATGATTGGGGAACTCGCGGATATGGCCCAGATGATCCCTCATTATGCCGGCGAGGCGCAAAATATGGCCGAGCGTCTGCAGAAGCTGGATATGCCGATGCGCTTGGGAGAGATTATTAACGAAAATGTATCCCGGGTAAACGAGTATGTATACAAAGCTTTGCAAGCTTTTGTAGGAGGTCTGTACAGTTTTTTAGGCAAAATACTGGCTATTATCTTTTCGCCCATATTAGCTTTTTACATTCTGGTGGACTGGGAGAGAATCCGTGATAATATTCTTAAATTGTTTTCCCCCCGGGGCCGCCGTGAGGCGGTGGAACTGTTTTCTTCTATTGATGAAGTATTGATAGAGTTTTGCAAAGGTTATTTGCTGGTGGCCAGTTTTGTAGGAGTGATGGTAGGCTTGGCAGCGTTTTTGCTGGGGGTAAAATTTCCGCTAATGCTGGGGATTTTGTCTGGGGTAACCAATCTGATTCCATATTTCGGAGCATTTCTGGGGGCAGTTCCCGCTGTAGCCGTAGCTTTAACCGATTCCTGGCGGCTCGCTCTTTATATGGCTGTGGCTGTATTTGCTATTCAGCAGGTGGAGAGCGGCTTGATCACGCCAAAGATTATTGGCGACAAATTGGGGTTGCACCCGCTGGTTATAGTATTTGCTTTGCTGTCTGGAGGCAAGCTGCTGGGCATTTGGGGTATGCTGTTTGCGGTACCCCTGGCCGCTGCCTTGAAAGTGTTTACAAGCTGGTTGTACCAAAAATTAGTCAAGTAATACGCCAGTGCAATTGACACATCCTTATAGATAAAAGAAAATAAGTTAGATGAGTTATCGTGGGAAAGAGGAGGCTACAACGTGTGGACCAGTAAAGAAATCCGTAAAACTTTTTTGGAGTATTTCCAGCAGCATAACCATACCATTGTGGAGAGTTCATCGCTGGTTCCGGTAAATGATCCAACCCTGCTGTTTACCAATGCTGGTATGAATCAGTTCAAGGATGTATTCCTGGGTATAGATCGCCGCAGCTATGTACGGGCTACCACTTCACAAAAATGTGTACGTGCGGGCGGAAAACATAATGACTTAGATACTGTGGGCAGAACTCCCCGGCACCATACCTTCTTTGAGATGCTGGGCAACTTCTCCTTTGGCGATTATTTTAAGGAAGAAGCTATTCACTATGCCTGGGAGTTTTTAACTGCTGTGGTTAAGCTGCCTGCAGAGCAGCTGTATGTCACAGTTTACCAGGACGATGATGAAGCCGCTGCCATTTGGGCAGATAAAATAGGCGTTCCAGCTGAGCGGATATATCGCCTGGGCGAAAAAGATAATTTCTGGAGCATGGGTGATACCGGGCCTTGTGGTCCCTGCAGCGAGATTATTTATGACCGGGGCAGTGAATATGCTTGTGGAGAAAACTGTGCTATAGGTGAATGCGATTGTGACCGTTGGCTGGAAATCTGGAATCTGGTCTTTATGCAGTATAACCGTGATGAGGCCGGGGTTATGACTCCATTGCCGAGGCCCAGCATCGATACCGGGATGGGCCTGGAAAGACTGACCTCTATCCTGCAGGGAGTAGACAGTAACTTCGATACAGATTTGTTCTTACCTTTGATAGCTAAGATTGAAGAAATGACCGGGAAAAAGTATGATCGGGATGATAAAGGTTTTCCGTTCCGGGTTATTGCCGACCATAGCCGGGCCTGTACCTTCTTGATTGCTGACGGGGTTCTGCCCAGTAATGACGGAAGAGGCTATGTTTTACGCCGCATTTTACGCCGGGCGGTACGATTTGGTAAGCTACTGGGAATAAATCAGCCATTTCTGTATAAAATGGTAGATGTAGTTTGCGATATTATGCAGGAAGCCTATCCTTATCTGGCCCAGCGCCGCGATTTTGTGGTGGAAGTTATCCGTATGGAAGAAGAACGCTTTTTCGTCACTCTCAATGAAGGCTTGAAAAAAGTGGAAGAAATCATGCAGCAAAGCCTCCAGCGAGGAGAGAGGGTCATTGATGGAGAAGCTGCTTTCATGCTTTATGATACATATGGTTTTCCCCTGGATTTGATGGAAGATGTAGCCGATGAGAATAACTTCACAGTGGATAGAATTGGTTTTAACCGTATGATGGAAGAACAGCGGCATCGAGCCCGTCAGGCCAACAAGGGAGAAAATGCTTTTGCCCAGGATCGTTTATTGGCCGAACTGCTGGCACCGGTTCCTGCGGTTAAGTTTACCGGTTACGAGCATTTGGAAGAAGATGCGGTGGTTTTAGCTCTAGTGCAGGACAATCGCCGCGTAAATCAGGTCACCGGCGGTGAGGTGATGATGGTGAGTGCTGCTACACCTTTTTATGCCGAAAGTGGTGGCCAGGTCAGCGATCACGGGGTGATTCAAGGTCCCGATGGGGTAATGGAAGTGCGGGCTGTACATAGAACCGCCCAATGGATAATTCACTTGGGTACGGTTGACGGATCTTTTGCCGAGGGACAAACAGTACATTTAAAAGTTGATAAAGAACTGCGTTTGGATACTGCCCGCAATCATACTGCTACCCATCTGCTGCACCGGGCCCTGCGCCAGGTTTTGGGTGAGCATGCCCAGCAAAAGGGTTCCCTGGTGGAGCCCGACCGTCTCAGGTTCGATTTTTCTCACTTGTCTTCGGTAAGCGATGAGGAACTTAAGGAAATTGAACTAAGAGTAAACCAGGCCATATGGAACGATTACCAGGTCACCACTTCTGTCAAAAGCCTAAATGAAGCACGGCAGATGGGAGCCATAGCCTTGTTTGGGGAAAAATACGGTGACGAGGTCCGGGTGGTACAGGTAGAGGATTACAGTATGGAACTGTGTGGGGGTACTCACATCAGTAGCACTGGACAGATTGGTTTATTTAAGATTACCAGTGAAGGCAGTGTGGGAGCAGGTCTGCGCCGTATTGAAGCAGTTACCGGGCGCAGTGCCTGGAAGTATGTTCAGAGTATGGAACAGGAATTGAAGTCAGCTGCTGAGCTATTAAAAACCACCCCCTTAGAAATTAGCCAGCGCATAGAACAGGTAAATAAACAGTTGCGTGAACGGGAGCGTGAAATCGAAGCTATAAAAGGCCAGATGGCTAAGGCCGCCAGCCAAAACTTGCTGGAAAGGGCTAAAACAATAGGTGAGGCCAAGGTATTGATTGAAGCAGTACCATCTGCGGATGCCAACGCACTGCGTCAGAACGCGGAAATGCTGCGGGACAAGTTGGGTAATGCTGTGGTTTTGTTAGGTTCAGTAGCTCACGATAAGGTACTGTTCGTATGTTTTGTAAGTCAGGATCTGGTTAAACGCGGATTAAATGCAGGCAAAATTGTAGCTGCCGCTGCCCAGGTAGCTGGCGGTGGCGGAGGAGGAAGAGCCGATATGGCTCAAGCGGGTGGCAAAGATCCGGCTAAATTGGAGGAGGCCTTAGCAGCAGCCCGTGAGCTGGTAGAAAAAACCTTGAGCTAAACAAAGGATAACCGGCCGGAAACGTAGAAACTTGGTATCAAGGAGGTGTTGGACATGCCTCAAGGACCAGGCGAAACAGTTAGCTTTAAGCTGGATCGCGATAGTGAAGAAAAGATACGAGCTATTTTGCAGCAGGTATACCGGGCCCTAGAAGAAAAGGGCTATAATCCCATTAATCAATTGGTTGGCTATATGATATCCGGCGACCCCGCCTACATAACTAGTCATAATGATGCACGTCATCTCATATGTAAAATTGAGCGAGACGAAGTTTTAGAAGTTTTATTAAAGAACTACCTGCAGCAGTAACCAGCAACAGCCCCATCAAACTGGGGCTGTTGAGCTATACGTGCATGACAGTCAATGAGGTATATGAAGGTACTTTTATGAGAATAATGGGCTTAGACGTGGGAGAAAAACGTATCGGTATTGCGGTCAGCGACCCGTTAGGATGGACTGCTCAAGGGCATTCAGTGCTGAAGCGTACCACTCTTAATAATGACTTGGCTAGTCTGCAGGAATTGTGCCAGCAGTTGGAATGCCAGCTGTTGGTGATAGGGCTTCCCCGCAACATGAACGGAACACTGGGCCCTAAAGCAGAGGAAATACAGGAATTTGCCCGTAGCTTGCAGGATCGTACTGGGTTACCTGTCGTGTACTGGGATGAAAGGCTTACTACCCGCAGTGCCGAACGCATTCTTCTGGAAGCTGACATGTCCAGGCGCAGGCGCAAACAGGTTATCGACAAGGTGGCAGCGGTTCATATTCTGCAAGGGTACCTGGATGCTGCTGCAAATCAGAAGTTTGACAAGTAAAGCAGGTAAATATTAGAATGGGACTAGTTTGCGAAATGAGGTGAAGCAATGACCAATGAAGAAATATTTGACGAAGAGTATCCTATCTTGGTTCTGGTAGATGATGAAGGAGTAGAACATCAGTTTGAACTGCTGGCGGAACTTGAAATTGAGCAGGATGTGTACCGGGTATTAATTCCCCTAGAAGAGGAAGAACAGTCAGAAGATGAAGAAGTGGAAGTTATCATTCTCAAAGTGGTTTATGATGAGGAAGGTAACGAGTTTTTAAGCGACATAGAAGATGACGAAGAATGGGAACGCGTAGCTGATGCCTGGCAGGAACTGGTAGAATCGGAAGGACTCTAAACATAGTTAAACAGGGGAGAAGCTGCGGCTTTTACCCTGTTTTTTTCTTGAAAACTGTTGATAGAATGTGTACCCTTATGTCGTATAATAGGGGAAGAGGAATAGCTGGCACTACATTGCGAAGTTGTGGGGGTAGTAATACTTGGTTGGTGACAAAATAAAAAGAGGGCTGGTTTATTTTTTAGTAATTACTGCCGGCATAACCGCGGCTCTAACGCTCTATTTCTACCAATTTTTCTGCCATACCGACTATTTCCTGCCCGGTGTGGCTATTGCTTCGGTACCGGTGGGAGGTCAGGACAGAAACCAAGCAGCTGCAGAAATAGAGGCCCATCTTTATGATTTGTACCGAACTCCCGTGACTTTTTACTACCAGGACTTCAACCATCTCACTACTTTGGGTGAACTTGCTGAAAAAGTAGATATCAACCAAGCTGTTGATGAAATATGGCAGCAAGAACAAAAACGCAGCATTCGTTCTAAGTTGCTTAACCTGGACGGATCTCAGCAGATTGCTTATGCTCCGCCCATTAAATACAACCAGGTTATCCTGGAGAAACTGGCAGAAGAATGGAACGAACTACTGGGCCAGCCGCCAGAAAATCCAAGACTGGAAGTTGACCGGACCGAAGGACTGGTAGTCGTGCCAGGTAAGGATGGGAAACAGGTAAATATTGAGGCTACCTGGGAAAGAATGCCTAAGAATTGGTCGACCTTAGATGAGCTTAGAATACCTATTGTGATTGATAAGGTTTATCCTACGATAAGCGAGGCAGACCTGCAGGTAATGGGGGAACTGTCTTCATACAGCACCTGGTATAACAGTGGCGAAGTGGACCGAACCCATAATTTAACTAGAGCGGCTACAGCTATCAACGGGCGGGTTATCAAACCCGGAGAAATCTTTTCCTTTAACCAGACTGTGGGAGCCAGGAGTTTTGAGACTGGCTACCGGGATGCTATGGTGATAGTCAGCGGCAGGTTCGAACCCGGTGTGGGTGGCGGCATATGCCAGGTATCTTCTACCTTATATAATGCAGTACTGCTAGCAGATCTGGAAGTAGTGGAGCGTCACAATCATGCTTTAGCTGTGGCCTATGTCCCGGTTGGTCTGGATGCAACAGTTGCTTATGGGATTCAGGATTTCCGATTTAAGAATAATACCGGTCATCCTATCTATATTCATACTGCTACCGGAGGGGGACGGCTGACTGTTACTCTTTACGGTCACCTGAGCAATAAAAAACGAGTTGAGGTTAGCAGTGTTATAGATAAAGTAATACCTTTTCAGGAAATCCGGCAGGAGAATCCGGCCTTGCAACCGGGTGAGGAAAAGATTGAGGTTAAGGGATTCCCTGGATATGTGGCCCGATCTTTTAAGCGGGTTTTCGATGAAAATGGTGATCTTGCCCAGCAGGTTCAGCTGGCTACTGATTATTATAATCCCTTGCATACTCTCATATATACCGGGCCGAAGCTGAGTACACCCTTGGACTTTGCCGATATGCCCCAAGATTACCAGGATGATATTACCACGGTTGACATAGAGAATTACGATTTCGGCGATGAATCGCCAGGGACAGAATACCAGGTCCCTTCAGACTCAGGAGAAGGATATGAGTGAAATCTCGATAAAAAGATTTACTAAACGTCGGCCTGTTATTTTGCTATCCTTATTGCTGTTAATATGCGTAACCTTGATGGGTTATGCTTTTTTCAACCAGCAGTATGCACCCGTAGATCCTAATGATCACCAACCTATAGAGGTACGCATACCTGCAGCCAGTACTGCCCGGGAAATAGCAGAGTTATTGGAAAAAGAAGGATTGATTCGCAGCCAGAGAGCCTTTTTATCCTATTGCCGCAAAGAAGGGTTGGACAGCCAGCTGAAAGCTGGCCATTATATGTTTAAGCGCAGCCAATCCCTGGCCGATATTGCTGGGGCTATAGCCCGGGGAGCAGTGGTAACCCAGACCATTACAATCCCTGAAGGTTATACGGTAGCTCAGATTGGCGACCTGTTTGTGAAAAAGGGTCTCTTTACCCGTGAGGAGTGGGAGGAAGCCCTGCAAGCTGATTATGCTTTCACTTTTTTAGAAGGCGCTTCGGCCCAGGTAAAGAATCCTCTAGAGGGATTCTTGTTTCCAGATACCTATATAATTCCTGATGATATAACCGCTCAGGAAATGATCCAGCACATGTTGGCCACCTTCGATAAGATTTGGCAGGATAATCTGGCTTCTGATGCCGCTGACACTGGGTTGACTGTTAACGAAGTGGTTACTCTGGCTTCATTAATTGAAAGAGAAGCCCAGGTAAGCTCTGAACGGGAGGTTATATCCGGAGTAATATATAATCGCCTGGCCCGGGGAATGCTGCTCCAAATTGATGCCACTATTCTGTATTGTTTGCCCAATCATAAGGAAACACTAACCTATGCGGATTTAGAGGTTGATGATCCTTATAACACCTATAAGAATCCCGGTTTGCCCCCCGGTCCCATCGCCAACCCTGGCCTGGCCAGCCTGGAAGCTGCTGTACATCCTCAGAAGCACAACTTTTTATATTATGTGGCACGGGGAGATGGCAGCCATCAATTTTCAGTCACTTACCAAGATCACTTAATAGCCAAGGGGCGATATATTGATTGATACTAGTATACAGGTCAATAAGCTGCCGGAACTGGTTCTGCCAGCCGGTGATCTGGAAAAATTATATACAGCTGTTATTTTTGGGGCTGATGCAGTATATGCCGGCGGATACCAATATAGTCTCAGAGCTTATGCCGGGAATTTAAGTCTCCAGGAATTGCAGACCGGGGTAGACTATGCTCGCCAGCTGGGCAAACGGGTATATATAACGGTTAATATATTAGCTCACAATGAAGACCTCAAAGATTTGCCGGCTTACCTGGAAAAACTGGAGGAAATCGGGGTAGACGGTATGATAATTTCCGATCTGGGAATAATACGCTTGGCCCGCCGCTATGCTCCTACCATCCCCATTACTATTAGCACCCAGGCTAATGTAACCAACTATGAAGCGGCAGCTTTTTATCGCGACCTGGGAGCTCGCCGCATTGTAGCCGCCCGGGAATTGAGCCTGGATGAGATAATTATTATTAAAGAACGTACCGGCCTTGAAATTGAGATGTTTATCCATGGAGCCATGTGCATGTCTTACTCGGGGCGCTGCCTTTTATCGTCATTTATGACCGGTCGCAGTGCCAACCGGGGTGAGTGTGCCCATCCCTGCCGGTATAAATATACCTTGATGGAGGAAAAACGTCCCGGTGAGTATTTTCCCATTCATGAAGATCAGCGGGGCAGTTACATTTTGAATTCCCGGGATCTATGCCTATTGGAACAATTGCCCCGGCTGGTAGAGGCCGGTATAGATGCTTTCAAAATTGAAGGCCGTATGAAAAGCCCTCTCTACCTGGCCGTTGTTACCCGGGTTTACCGGGAAGCCCTGGATCATTACCGGAACGGTACTTTTAGCGAACCTGCCCAACTGGAATATTGGCTGAGCCAGCTGCAAGCAGTAGCCACCCGTCCCTTTACCCGCGGTTTTATAGATGGTCGTAATGCTGATCTTCAGGATCCGGAAAATAATAAAAATCAAGATCGGGCGGAATTTTGCGGGATGGTACAGGGTTACGATGAGAAGCGTTGCTGGATAGAAGTAGAGCAACGGGCTAATTTTGGGCCGGGTGATCCTTTGTGGTTGCTTACTCCGCAAGCCGGAGTCATTTCCTTGCAGTTAGAGCATTTATACGATAGCGAAGGGCAGGAAATTGACCGGGCTCGTCATGCTTGTCAACATGTTTACATACCTTTCAATCAGCCTGTTGCCAATTATTCCATCCTGTATCGACTGAGGCAAGATAATCATGAGTAATATAGTAGCTCAGGTAAATCCTGCTGATATTGATATGCTTACTCGCTTAATTGAGGGTTTTGACCATTTGGGCATTGTATCCACACTGGATCGCCAGCAAGGGCTGGTGGTGATTCGAGGTACCGCGGATACACTGCCTGATCTCTTAGATATTTTGGATAACCTGCCTTTTTCCCTCACCATTGTAGCTCAGGAATAACTGCCGGTAACATAGTCCATGCTAAGTTAAAGTCTGGCTGGAGGAGTTACCTTGAACACTTTTCGTATCACCCTTCTCATGGTCATATTTTTAATAATATTCAGCGGGTTATCGGTATTGGTTGCCTTTTATCAACTGGTGCGCGGGCCAGAAATAGCTGCCAAAGCGGTGGCTATGCGCAGTCAGCAAATTGAACTGAAAGAATATGACCGCGGTACCATTTGGGACCGAAACCATCAGCCTCTGACCGGTATCCATACTGCCTCTGCTTTATATTGTTTCCCTAGGCAGTATTTTGCCCAGGCGCAACCCTCGGGTAAAAATACGGCAATCGGCGATTCCATGATAAATAGACTGGTGCAAAGATTAGCGGTTTTGATACCGGAACTGAATCAAGAGCAGGCAGCTAAAGAGATTAAGAATAGTATCCGCTCTGGAGAAGCTTGCGTAAGGTTAGTCACTGACCTTTCGTCTTCCCAGGTGGCCCGGCTGCAGACTCAAGCTATTCCCGGTGTAGTAGTAGCTCCGGTACAAAAACGCTATTCGGTAGATGGGTTTTTAGCCCATGTCATTGGTACAGTGGAGCAGAGTAAAGCATCCCGGGGCTTATCGGGTATAGAACGGGTTTATGATAAAGTATTGAGCAACAGCCCTTCATCATTGGAACTGGTATCTGTTAAGGATGCCAGAGGTGAAACCATAAATGGTCTGATGTATAAAATACGCCAGCGACAGGATCAGAGCAAAGGTTCGGTGGTTCTCACCATCGATAAACGCGTGCAGATCGAGGTGGAAAAAGTTATGGATCAACGGGTTAAAAAAGGGGCGGTTGTAGTTATGGATGTCAAAACCCGGCAGGTGTTGGCCATGGCCAGCCGACCAACCTTTAATCCCTATCAGGTAAGCCAGGTTATCAGTACTAATCAGGAAAGTGCTCTTATGAACCGTGCCCTGACCAGCTATCATCCCGGTTCACTGTTTAAGATTTTGGTAGCCGCAGCTGCCTTGGATAAAGGGGTGGTGGATTTCTCCACCGCTTTTCACTGCAGTGGTGCTTATCGCTTTAATGAGCAGCTGGAAATATCCTGTTGGAAGGAAGAAGGTCATGGTGATCTTACTTTTGAACAGGCTTTGGCTTTTTCGTGTAACCCGGCTTTTATTGAAATAGCACGTTTGGTAGGTCGTCAAGCCCTGGAGGAGTATACTGGTAAACTGCATATAACCGACGAAAACCTGGTCGGTTATGGCCCCTATTATGCTGGCAGTTATGTCCACATTTACCCCGGGCCGGCGGGGTTGGGCAACGCTGCTCTAGGTCAGCAGGGAGTGCAGTTAACACCTTTGCAATTAACCACACTGCTGGCCACTATAGCCGATGATGGCCAGTGGATTCCTCCCTCCTTAGTTCTCCACTATATTGATGAACAAGGACACAAACATTACCCGGACCTCCCGGCTCCGGAACAAGTTTTATCAGCGGATACTGCCCGAAAGCTGCAGCATATGCTGGTTTTGACCCTGGAAGAAGGAACAGGCCGCAGTGCTTCTCTGCCGGAAATAAGTATGGCGGGAAAAACTGGAACTAGTCAAACCGGTCAGGTGAATGAACAGCAGGAAGAGATTCTCAATACCTGGTTTGGCGGTTATCTACCGGCCTCAAATCCTCGTTGGGCGATGGTAGTTATGGTTGAAGAAGGTATCTCAGGAGCTGAGAGCGCTGCTCCGGTGTTTAAAGATCTGGCTAAAAGCTTGCTTCAACTATATTCGATAGCGGGTTGAACAAAGAGTTAAGGCCATATGTTTTTAGACTATATCCAACAATTGTTAGAGGATTCAACAGATAAATGTCGAAGATCTTATGGTTGGTTTGCGACCAAATTTGGAAAGGAGGGAAACGGTGGACACAGTTCATGTTATAAACCATCCTCTGGCCGGTAATGCCTTGCGGATATTGCGCAACCGCGACAGTCACCTTAAAGAGTTTAGAGAGGCCTTGAATTTCCTAGGTTTGCTGCTGGCAGTCGAAGCCTGCCGTGAGCTGGAAGTACAAAAGGATCAAGTAATCACTCCTCTGGATACCCCGGCGGAGTGTTCCTTTGTAGATGACAGCCGCATACTGCTGGTACCTATTCTAAGAGCTGGGCTAGGTTTTGTAGAGAGTTTTCAAACCTTTTTACCTTCGGCGCGGGTTGCCCATGTGGGCATGTATCGAGATCATGATACCCTGGAAGCCAAACCCTACCTGAATACTGTTCCTGATGAGGTGGAGCAATATGACCGGGTGATAGTACTTGATCCCATGTTGGCTACCGGTAACAGTGGCGTAAAAGCTCTGGAATTTATTATGGAGAAAGGATATGATCCGGGCAATATTGCATTTGTTTGTGCACTGGCTGTTAATCAAGGTATAGAACAGATTAACAGTAAATACCCCCAGGTAAAAATCTATACCGCCGCCATTGACCCCTGCCTGAATGATAAAGCTTATATTGTTCCAGGCTTGGGGGATGCGGGAGACCGATTGTTCCTATTGTAGTGTAATAACTGGGAGGGATAACATTGACCAAGCGAGAAATTGGTGTCGAGGAGCGTTTGCCGTTATTACAGACAATACCTCTGAGCCTGCAGCACCTGTTTGCTATGTTTGGAGCCACGGTACTGGTGCCGGTTATTTTCGGAGTTGACCCAGCTACTATCCTGCTTTTTAACGGTATTGGCACTCTGCTTTACCTGTTGATTTGTAAAGGACGCATCCCTGCTTATCTGGGATCGAGCTTTGCTTTTATCTCACCGGTTTTACTGGTATTACCCCAGTACGGATATAATGCTGCCCTGTCGGGATTCATTTGCGTAGGTCTGGTGTTTGTGCTAGTAGGGTTAATTGTAAAAGCTGCAGGTACCAGCTGGATTGATGTGGTATTCCCCCCTGCGGCTATGGGTGCCATTGTAGCGGTTATTGGACTGGAACTGGCCCCTACTGCAGCCCAAATGGCTGGATTGATTCCCCCGGAAGGCATGACCTGGGCAACCTGGTCACCCGATCCCCAGGTAGTCATTGTGTCGGTATTCACTCTGGCTTTTACAGTACTGGGATCCATATTATTCCGGGGTTTTCTGGCAATTATTCCGATATTGTTAGGAGTTTTGGCTGGCTATGGACTGGCCTTCTTTATGGGAATGGTTGATGTAGCAGCCATTCAGGCAGCTAGCTGGTTACGGTTTCCTACTTTGTACCTCCCGGAATTCAATCCGGCTGCTATCGCCATAATTTTACCTGCCGCACTGGTAGTAGTGGCAGAACATATCGGACATCTGTTTGTAACCAGCAGTATAGTTGGATCAGACTTAGTGGAAGATCCCGGCTTACACCGTTCGCTGATAGGCAATGGCTTGTCCACTATGTTATCAGGTTTTGTGGGATCTACCCCCAACACCACCTATGGTGAAAACATAGGCGTTCTAGCAATAACCAAGGTTTATAGTACCTGGGTCATCGGCGGAGCAGCAGTCTTTGCTATACTGCTTTCCTTTGTGGGCAAACTGGCAGCCGCCATTCAGTACATTCCATCGCCGGTCATGGGTGGAGTATCCCTGCTGCTGTTTGGAACCATTGCTGCCTCAGGTATTCGTATGCTTGTGGAAGCGCAGATCGATTATGGCAGGCCTCGCAACCTAATCTTGACTTCGGTGGTTTTGATCCTGGGTATAAGCGGGGCGCAGTTGACCCTGGGGGCAGTCACTCTGAAAGGAATGGGACTAGCCACGGTAGTAGCAATTGTACTCAGCATCACCATAGCTTTATTAGATATTTTAGGTCTGGCTTCTGACGAATCATAGATACTAAAAGCCAGGTCAACCTGGGCGGAAAGAACTAACCTATTGCTCAGATGAATTATAGACATTAAAAAAGGCATGGGACCTACCCATGCCTTTTTGCCAGTCTTTTAATGCTGCTGGTGATCTAAATTATCCAAAGTGTTGGATATAATGTGCAATCCCTTCATAAAGTCCTCACTGATATCTCCCAATTCATTCCTAAAGCGGTTATTTAGCTGGGTGCCGATACTCAATATTTCCTGTCCCATCGCCCGGCCTTTGTCAGTTAAATGCAAACGAATCACGCGCCGGTCCTGAGAACATAAACGCCTCTCCACCAGACCATCCCGCTCCAATTTGTCTACCATAGTGGTAAGGGATGAGTTTTCAATCTGCGCCCGGTTGCCAATTTCCGACAAGGTGGAACCGTCCTTTTCCAGCAGGCAAAACAGTATAAAAGACTGGGCCATATTGACTCCGAATTCATCTAGCCCCTTAATTATATGACGTTCCACCTTTTTCATGGTGGACTTTAAAGCATAACACACAAACGTAGTAAAATCTTCCATGATTTTATCGCACCTTTCGGACCATCTCCTTATAATCATGGCGGAATCGCAGTCTCTTGTCAATATTCTTGTGGAAGTAGGCACTAATTAGTATAACAATTTGACCAATATTGACCATAAAAATAGAGCGAATTATAATAATAGTAGCCATAAAGATACCAGAACATTAAATAATGAGGGCAATTATTAACATTAATGACCAATATTGACTAATATTTTTGAGAAAACTAGCAGGCCGGCTTTATTTGCCAGGGACGCATGAGAAACTGCCAACCTCAAATTATAATCCAAAAGGAAAGTGGTGATGAGAATGAATTTGGAGAGATTGACCCAGAAATCACGGGAGGCCTTTATGGCTGCCCAGCAAATAGCGGCGGATAGACACCACCAGGAAATAGGAGGAAAACACCTGCTGGCTGCTCTGTTGCAACAGGAAGGGGGCATTACTCCACGGCTACTGGAACAGGCAGGGATAAACACTAGTTGGTTAGGAACTCAATTGAATCAGATTTTGGACGCTGTGCCTTCGGTATATGGCTATGAAGGACCGGTATATATGAGTGGGGCTTTGTCCCGGGTAATAAGCCGGGCAGAAAAAGAAGCTCAAAATTTAAAAGATGAATATATTAGTGTGGAACACCTGCTGTTGGCATTATTGGCTGACAGCGAACCAGAACTAAAAAATTTACTGACCCGGATTGGTTTATCCCGGGAAAAAATGCTGCAAGCCATGCGCAGTGTGCGCGGAGCACAACGGGTGACCAGTGATAATCCGGAAGACAGCTACGAGGCTTTGACCCGCTATGGACGGGATTTGACCAAGATGGCAGCCGAAGGCAAGCTAGATCCGGTAATTGGAAGAGATGAGGAGATACGCCGGGTAATTGAAATTCTGTCCCGGCGGACTAAAAACAATCCGGTATTAATTGGTGAGCCGGGAGTAGGTAAAACAGCCATAGTGGAAGGTTTGGCCCGGAGGATCACCAGCAAGGATGTTCCGGAAGGCTTAAAGGATAAGCACTTAATGGCTTTGGATATGGGTTCACTTGTGGCAGGAGCTAAATATCGAGGGGAATTTGAAGAAAGACTCAAAGCGGTATTAAAAGAGGTTCAGGACTCTAACGGCCGGATTATTTTATTTATTGACGAGCTGCATACCGTGGTGGGAGCTGGTGCTGCGGAAGGTGCCATGGACGCCAGCAATATTCTAAAACCCATGCTCGCCCGGGGAGAACTTCGGGCAATAGGCGCAACCACTTTGGATGAATACCGCAAACATATCGAAAAAGACGCGGCTTTCGAACGGCGCTTCCAACCGGTGATGGTTGACCAACCCAGCGTGGAAGACACCATTTCCATCTTGCGGGGCCTCCGGGAACGTTATGAGGTGCATCACGGGGTCCGTATCAAAGATGCAGCTCTGGTAGCAGCAGCGGTTCTTTCAGACCGCTATATATCCGATCGCTTTTTACCCGATAAAGCCATCGACCTGGTGGATGAGGCAGCCGCCAAACTGCGTACGGAGATTGACAGCTTGCCGGCAGAACTTGACGATATAACCCGGCGCATTATGCAGCTGGAAATAGAAGCGGCTGCTTTGGAAAAGGAAACCGATCAAGCCTCAAAAGAAAGGCTCCAACTACTGCTCAAAGATTTGCAGGATTTGCGCAGCGAATCCGAGGTTATGAAGGCTCAGTGGCAATCTGAAAAGGAAGCTATTGCCCGGGTACGGGATATTAAAAAAGAAATGGAAGAAGTACGCACCGAAATGGAACGGGCCGAACGGGAGTATGATTTAAATCGTATTGCCGAATTGAAATACGGGCGGCTTAATGAACTGGAACGTCGTCTCATTGCGGAACAGGAAGCTCTGGCGGGTAAGCAGCAGAGTAGGCTGCTGAAGGAGGAAGTAGACGAAGAAGATATTGCCCGGGTGGTTAGCCGTTGGACCGGTATACAGGTTAGCCGGCTGCTGGAAGGTGAACGGGAAAAACTGCTGCATTTGGAAGAGATTCTTCACCGGAGGGTTGTCGGTCAGAAAGAAGCTGTAAAAGCCGTGGCTGATGCGGTTTTACGCTCACGGGCAGGTTTAAAAGATCCCCAGCGGCCGGTAGGCAGCTTTATTTTCCTGGGGCCCACCGGGGTAGGTAAAACAGAATTGAGTAAAGCTCTAGCTGAAGCTTTATTTGATGATGAACGGGCTATGATTCGTCTTGACATGTCAGAATACATGGAAAAGCATACTGTAGCCCGCTTGATCGGTGCACCACCGGGTTATGTAGGTTATGATGAAGGCGGTCAGCTGACTGAGGCTGTACGGCGCAAGCCTTACTCGGTAATACTGTTCGATGAGATCGAAAAGGCTCATAATGATGTATTCAATGTGCTATTACAGATACTGGATGATGGGCGTTTAACCGACGGTAAAGGGCGCACCGTAGATTTCCGTAATACCATAGTGATTATGACCTCTAATATAGGAAGTCATGAGATCCTGGAGTATCAGGCTAACGGGGGCGATTACCAGCTAATGAAAGCCCGAGTCACGGATCTGCTTAAACAGTACTTCCGGCCGGAGTTTTTGAATCGAGTGGATGAAACCATTGTCTTCCATGCCTTGGAAAAGGAACAGATTCAAGCCATCGCTGAACTGCTGCTTAAGAATCTGGCTCTGCGTTTTCGGCAGAATGTGCAAGCGCACCTGCGCTGGGATAGAACCGCCTTGGAGCTTCTGGCTGATAAAGGTTTTGATCCGGCCTATGGAGCCCGTCCTTTAAGAAGACTGATCCAGCATGAGGTGGAAACCCTCCTGTCCCGCCAGATTATCAACGGTGAAATCGGCCCGGAAGATACGGTAACTTTATCGGCTTACAATGGGTATATAGTTCTGCAGGTTGAACACCAACCCAGACAGAAGAGTAACGGTTATTAATCAGGTATCAGGGAACAGTGTCGAAAACCTGGCTACTTTGATACCCTATTAAGACAAAAGCATATCTTCGCAATTGGTAATATATATTTAAATTAATTATAAATTAAGGAGGAATTTACTGTTTTTTGCTGAAGTATTATTGTCCAGGGTATTTTGAGGGTAATGGAAAACTGCTATGCATGATTCAAAGCTGGAAATAACAACGCTAGGTAAGTTTGAAGTCAAACGGGCCGGGCAATTATTATCTCAGGATAGTTCCTATCGAGTATGGGAATTATTCAAGTATATCATAACCAACCGGAACACAGGCATAGTACCAGAGCTAGCCTTTGAGAACCTTTGGCCTGATCAGGAATATTCTGACCCACGTGGGGCTGTCCGTGCCCTCATATTCCGCCTGCGTAAAACTCTAGGCCAAAGCCCAACCAAGGATCAAGATTATATTGTTTTCTCCCAGGGCTGTTATCACTGGAATAAAAGTGTAGATTACTGGCTGGATGTAGAAGAGTTTGAAAACAAGGCCCAGCAGGCCCTTTTTTTAAAACAGAACCAACCTGAGCAGGCTGAAGATTTGCTGCTGCAGGCTGTTGATCTGTATGGAGGGGAATACCTGCCGGAAAGCTATTACTGCCAGTGGACCATCCCAGTGCGCAACTATCTTCAATCTTTGTACCTGCAGGTAGTCATGGAATTGATGGAACTATTGGCTGCCCGGGGCGACAACTCAAAGATCATAACCATTTGTGAACAAGCCCTGCGAACTTATCCCTACGAAGAAGATATTCACCGTTATTATCTAAAAGCCTTAGTAAACGAAGGACGAATCAAGCAAGCCCGCAATCACTATACCTATACCACCAACAAGTTTTACCAGGATCTAGGAATTAAACCTTCTGCTGATCTGCAGAGAATAGTACAGGCAGCGGGAAATCGGCAGCTCGAAGGACTGGATCTTAATAGCATTCAAAACCATCTCCAGGAAAAAGCTGATAATCAGGGAGCATTTGTTTGCGATGCTGAAGTTTTTAAAGAGATATACAAACTGGAACGCCGCCGGGGAGAAAGATTAGGCTTGTCAGTTTTCATGGCTTTGGTATCTATCATGGATAACACTCACCGGAATGATACCAGTTTGGTGAAAAAAGGCATGGATCAATTAGAAACCTTTTTGGTAAATAGCCTGCGCAAAGGCGATGTTATAACTCGTTGGAGCAGCAACCAATATGTGCTTATGCTGCCTGGCTTGGCTTATGAGCAGGGTGAAAAAGTGATGGAAAGAATTAAAGATGGCTTTAACAAAGATAACCGGTTTCTGATCATAACTACCGAGATCCAACCAGTCCTGCCCCTGGAGATATACTCCTGATTTGCCTGCTGGAAATACCTTTCCATATTAGAATTGTGTAAGACAATAGAGGCTTTTAAGGATTTTACAATTATTCCTACTGCGTTCCTTATCTATAATAAAAAAGCAGGAAATGTATCCTGCTTTTTTATTTGCAAACCGTTTTAGTTTAGTTGTTGATCAAAAGATTACCCCAACCTACCGCTAAATTCTTACCGCTATAACTCACCTTTACCGGCTGATCCATATAATTCTGAGCGATATGCGAGGGTGACAATTCCACTAAATTATCCTTGCCTTTCTGGGGATAGATTCCAAAGGTGGGATCTACAGCGACCCAACCATATCCCTGGAGGTAGACTTCTGCCCAGGAGTGACGGAATCCTTGGAGAGACACTTCCTGACTACGTGACTTCCAACTGGCACCGGTGAGTTTGGGATCAGCAAAACCATTAACTTGGCGGGCTGGCAAGCCGGAAGCCCTAGCCAATGCTATGAAAAGAGCTGCATAGTCTTCGCAAACACCTTCGCCATTTTGCAAAGCACTGATAGCTCCCTTATTTTTATGGGGAGAATTAAGTTTGTAAGTCATGTGGGAACTTATAAAACTTCCTATTTTATTAACTTTGTCCAATTCGCTTTCAGAAGAGGCTGTGAGCTCCTTGGCCTTTGCGACTATCGCAGAATGGTTGCTTTCAATTTTGTTGGATGGTTTCAGATACTGCTGAAGTCCGAATGATGAGGAAGCCTTTAGACCGCCATCTGGTTTTATTTGCAGTGCATAATTAACCGTAATGGTCTCACTTTGGCCTGGAGCTATGGAATCTATTATGATATGAGCGATGCGGCTTCCAGCTTCACCTTCGACGATTTTTTCTACCTTCTGGTTAAAGGTCTCTTCAATGGTCTGTTGGTACTGTGAGTCAGCACTGATAAGTGGAAGCTGGACCTTGACGCCAGTAGCGGTCTGCCGTCCCGAGTTGGTTACTTTGACAGCTATTTGAATTTTGCGGCTCAAGGAAATGTCCCCAGATGGGGCAGCCCAAGCCATATGGGGTAAACAGGTTGTCCAAATGAAAGCCAAGAGAATAATTTTTGCCGTTATTTTTAACCCCTTGCGAAACATAAAATCCCTCCTGTGAGGGACCGACAAGAGGGTTTAAATATAAAAACCCTGTCTTCGGCGGCCTGGCGATCATAACTTCTGTTCGAAGCGTTAGACCCATGGCTTTGCGTCCTTGCCTTTCGGCAAGTTTGCCTTTGTCGGTCAGGTTTAGTTTTTAAGAATACATTTTCCTAAATTTATTCTAGTTCAAGTCCTAAATTTTTGCAAGCATTTTTCCAAATTGGGACATAAGAACTATCTCCAACGTTATCTATATAAAGATGGATATGGCTTCCACCCGTTTTATGAGCCTGCCAATATAATCCATTTATAACGCTTCTGTAATCTTCCTGTAACACCGTAGGTGATATAAATGGTATTGGTAAGAATGTTTATCAATATTAACTCTGGGAGGGCCGAGAAATTGTCAGCCAATATGGTAAAACGTCCCGCTGAATTCATTGTCAATGTCTCGTTAAGCGCCGGCAACGACTTGCAGGGTTACCTGGAGTTCGTGCCCAGCGGAGAGACATGCCGGTTTAGCAGCGTTATGGACATGATGAGACTCATGCAAGCCAAAATGGATGAGTACGGAATACCTCAATCCACAACGATTTTCCGTACCTGGAAAGAGGAGGCCCGCCAGGGGAAATGAGGAGATCAGATGCAGCCTAATGACAGCCAAAAACCTAAACCCGGAACCAATTTCCTGATTCAGGTCCAGTACCGCCAAAACAGCAGCTGGCAGGGCCGCATAGTGTGGCTGGACACCAAGAAAACCATGGTGTTTCGCAGCTTTATGGAACTGGTCATGTTGATGCAGGAAGCTCTGGGAATCACAAGCTGTATCGATCAGCTGAATGCCTGGGAGAAGCGCAAAGATGCCTTGTAACACTTTGCGGGCCGATCACAGGACTACTTATGGGAGGTGGTGTGACTAATAGGTAATCAGAGAATGAATTTCATTATGATGGTGTCACTGACACATGGAGTGATTGCTCGAGAAGTCATACCCGGAAATCAGAGAGAGTGCCATAGCCGAGAACAACTGGCTAGTAGTTTCAAGAAAGGAGTGAGAATATGAAATTAAGATTCAAGAACAGCAGAATGCTGGCTGTATTAATTACAGCAATATTTTTATTCAGCCTATTTCCGGGTTATGGTTTCGCAGAAGAATCCCCTGAATTGGCGAATGTACCTGTTGTTAACACAGCGTCAGAGCCGGGGATGAGTCAGGATGTGGTCACAGGTGGTGAAACTGATGAAACTCCAGGTGAAGGATCAGGTGAAACCCCAGGTGGTGGAACTGATGAAACCCCAGGTGATGGATCAGGTGAAACCCCAGGTGGTGGAACTGATGAAACCCTAGGAGATGGATCAGGTGAAACCACAGGTGGTGAAGCCGATGGCATCCCAGATGATAACAACAATGGTACTAATGAACAAGAAAATACCGGTGATGATCCTCAAGGAAATTCAGGTGATAATCCGGATGGAACCCCTGGTGAAGATCCTCAGGGCAATCCCGGTGAAAATCCGGAAGGAACCCCGGGAGACGAGCTTGACGAGCAACTGGACGAAAATATAGTCCAGCAGCCGATGCTAGTGATACCAGAAAAAGTGACCTTGACCATTAATCATGTTTTAGATCTTGGTGATGGCAATGACAAGCCGGCATATACCGAAACTATTGAAGGCTTGGATGCGGGTGCTACCGTTCGAGGCAGCGACTATCAGGTCCGGGAAGAAGGTATTGTCTTTGTTGGCAGCCAGCCGGAAGAGTTGGTGCTGGGGAGCGGGGAAAACCTGATTACCCTTTTGTATTCCCCTCAAAAAGAAATGCCGGAGAATCCTGACTATCTGAATGGGCCACAGGCAATATCTGCTCCTGAGATATATTACCCGATGGCTCCTATGGCTTCTAAAATGATGAAGGGATTCAATGTCATGGGTGTGCTAGGCAGTGGTGTGGACGAAAACGGTAACATCACTGACAGTAATACTCCCGGATATATATCGCTAAATAAAGAAGCAAACAAGATAGCAGATAACCAATGGCAGATAACCTTAACCATAAGTGGAGTACCCAAAACCGAGACTACTGATATAGTTTTGGTGATAGACCGGTCAGGCAGTATGAGTGGCAGCAAATTGAGTGCAGCTAAGGAAGCCGCTAGGAACTTTGTAAATAGGCTGCTGCCGGATGGAAATACCACTACACGCATTGCCCTGGTTTCCTTTGCAGGTAACGTTACCACTCATAACAGCAGTAACCCCTTCCGTACAGCCCTTGAAAAACAGAACTTGTTAAATGACATAAATAGTCTGAGTGCCAGCGGCGGTACTTTTACCCAGGCCGGCCTGAGACAGGCGCAAGCTCTGCTGGATAACAGCACCGCAGACAATAAGGTTATTGTGTTGTTAAGTGACGGGGTGCCTACCTACAGCTATAAAGTCAATAACCCTGATAACTACCTGGAATTTTGGAAGACCGAGACTAGATGGTTTGTTTTTGTTCCCTATACGGTTGATTTGTACAGAACCCATCAGTTTATTCCCGAATCTGCATTTAATTACAATAGCGTTGTAGGGGATGGTAGCGATAGTGAATACGAATACGACCCTGGTCTCTGGAAAGAAAAATACTATAGTCATGGCAACAGC
>Ga0208823_1000051_pt1 | contig 98279 bp, 95 predicted proteins | sample AD_UKC075_MetaG_FD_184440 | JGI IMG/M metagenome (GOLD analysis project Ga0208823, IMG submission 184440) | Active sludge microbial communities of municipal wastewater-treating anaerobic digesters from USA - AD_UKC075_MetaG (SPAdes) (version 2) | ecosystem: Engineered > Bioreactor > Anaerobic >...
GGACATTTTATTGGTACAATTTTTTGCATGAGGACTTCATCCTTTCTGGGAGGTATTTGTTTTTGTGCAAAAACATTGTACCACAGAGGATTGAAGTCCTCAATTTTCATTTAAGTTTACAGAGCGAAAGACTCCACCAGGAGCTTGCCCGGATCCCTTTCAATACTAACCTGCCGGCAAATTTCCTTCTCCTGGCTGATTCTTTTATGTTCCCTCCTCAAGAGGACAGCATTAAAGGCTTCCTCCAGGTCAATATGGAGATACTTATGGATAATCTCCACAATGGCCCTGGTCTCTTCCCTGGTAAACTTATATCTCAATACCCCCTCCAGTAATTGGTTCAATTTTGTCGGGTCACCGGTCCTGCTGGCCAGTGCCTTGGCCAGGCTTATATGGGACAATTTCAAAGGAGAATCCTCCTTCAATACCTCCTGCTGGTATTTCTCACTGACCTCCAGAATATTTAACCATTCTGTCAGGGTAGTCCTGGGCACCCCCAATTTCCTGCTGACATCCTTCTTATTTAATCCCGTTTCCTTCATTAATTTCTTTATGGCCCGGGCCCTTTCCAGTGGGTTCAAATCCTCCCGCTGAATATTCTCTACCAACTGGATTTGATACAAAACATCATCACTGAACTCACTGGTCAGAATCACTGCTGCTATCTCCTGAACCTGGTTCTGGATCATGGCCCTTAACCGCCTCTCTCCTGCTATCAGGACATAGTCAGGGCCCTCTTTTTTTACGATAATCGGTTGCAATTGGCCATATTCAGCAATAGAATCAGCCAACATCCTTAGCTTATCCTCATCAAAACTCTCTCTCACCTGTTCTCTCTTAACCTTAATCCTGTCAACCGGAATAATTTTGACCTCGATCTTGATCACCTTCCATGTATAAATACATTGCCAAAAACTGTAGCTTTATTATATTATACCAAAAATATAATCCCTTTCAAATTTTCTGTAAATATTTAAATAAAAACTGGCCCTTGGGTTTATAAATCATCTATGGTAAAATAAAATTTAAGCAGCCTTTTACATTTTGCAAGACCCAGTAATTGAAGGACAGGAAAATAAATATACTATAGATAAATGAATGTGAAGAAAAGAGAAGGTGTAATGATGTTTAAGGATTTAAAAAAAGCCTTAGCTGACATAAAAAACCTGGAAGTCCACTACAACCATGACTTAAAAGACTACACTTCTTTTAAAATTGGTGGTAAAGCCGATATCTTTGCCATCCCCAAATCAAGAGCAGCCCTGGTGGCTCTCCTCCAGCTAGTCCAAGACTATAAAACCCCCTTCTTCCTCCTGGGCAAGGGCAGCAATGTTATAATAGGGGACAGGGGCTATAGGGGGCTTGTCATCTATACCGGGGAGTTAAAGGATGTAATCATCAAAGGAAATATAATAGAGGCAGAAGCCGGTATCAGTCTGGCTGCCCTGGCCAACAAAGCCCTGGCAGCAGGCCTGTCAGGCCTGGAATTTGCCAGTGGAATACCTGGCAGTCTGGGAGGGGCCCTTTTCATGAATGCCGGTGCCTATGGCAGCGAAATGAAGGATGTCGTAAAGGAAGCCACTCTCCTGGACTATACCGGTAAGGAATATAACTACAGTAAAGAAGATCTGAAACTATCCTACCGCCATAGCATCTTACAGGAAAAACCCTTAATCGCCCTGAGTGTCACTATGGAGCTTCAGCCAGGAAATAAAGAAGCTATTAAGGCCAAAATGTTAGACCTGAACAGAAGGAGAAAGGAAAAACAACCCCTGGAATGGCCCAGTGCCGGCAGTATCTTTAAACGGCCGCCAGGTTATTATGCCGGGCCCTTGATTGAAGAAGCAGGTTTAAAAGGACTCCGGGTAGGTGATGCCCAGATCTCGGAAAAACATGCCGGCTTTATCATCAACCTGGGTAATGCCACAGCAGCTGATGTTCTGGAATTAGTAAGACTGGTTCAGGATAAGGTATACCAGGAAAAGGGCATCAAGCTAGAGCTGGAGCCCCGTTTTATCGGTGAATTTTAATGTGTTTTTATATTACCATAGGTAAATTTTAAAGGAGGAGCTGAACTGAAATGAGAAGTATTAATACAGAAAAAAGCCCACAGGCCTTAGGCCCCTATTCCCAAGGCGTAGTGACCGGAAACCTTATCTTTGTCAGTGGCCAGATCCCCCTGGATGCTGATGGAAAACTGGTCAGTGAGGATATCCAGGAACAAACCCGGCAATGCCTGCGAAATATCAGCCATATCCTGGAAGAAGCCGGCAGCAGCCTGGACAAGGTAATCAAAACCACCATTTATTTAGCAGATATGGATGACTTCCCCAGGGTCAATGAAGCCTATGCCGGATTCTTCACCGACCCCTATCCTGCCCGGAGCTGTGTAGAGGTCAGCCGCCTTCCCCGGGATGGCAAGATAGAAATTGAAGCTATCGCTGAACTGATCTAAAGGAAAAGCAAGCCAATGGACAGGCATCTTAAGATAGAAAAGATCAGGTATATAAACCATCCAGAGTAAGATAGACTATTCAGGAATAAGAAATATACAGGAAAGGATGTAAATACAAATGAATAAGCAAAAGAAGAAAATTACTGATATAAGAAGTATCAACCTCATGGCCTTATTTGCAGCCCTCACCGCTATCGGTGCCTTTATCAGGATACCTCTCCCTTATGTCCCCATAACCCTCCAGACCATTTTCGTCCTCCTGGCCGGGGTTTTACTGGGCAAGAAAAGAGCAGCCCTCAGCCAGGTCATCTATCTGGTAATCGGTCTGGCAGGTGTCCCAGTCTTTACTGAAGGAGGCGGGCCCGGCTATATCCTGAAGCCCAGCTTTGGTTTCCTGCTGGCCTTTGTTGTCGCTGCTTACCTTGTAGGTTTCCTGATAGAAAAGAGGGCCATAAACTATCCCAATGTATTCCTGGTCTCCAGCCTGGGTGTCCTGATTACTTACATAATAGGGGTGCCCTATCTCTACCTGATCCTGACCAGGGTCTCCCAGGTGGAATTATCTTTCCTGGATACAATAAAGGCAGGAATGATACCATTCCTGCCTGGTGATCTCTTGAAAATATTCATTGTAACAATCATAACTCCCAAAATCTATGGGCCCTTAAAGGAATACCTTTAATCCGGTAATTTGTTCAAGAAGAAAAGGGCAATGGTCCCCGGGCCGGCATGGGCCCCAATAGTAGCCCCAATGGTATTGATCAGGAAGTCTTCTGCTCCCAATTCTTCCTGGATCATCTCCTTTAATTCCAGAGCTGTTTCCAGATCATCACCATGGCTGATCCCGATTGTCTGAGAGGCAAAACCCTCTCCCCTCTCCTTCATTATCTCCACCATCCGTTTTAAAACCCTTTTCCTGCCCTTTTTCTTCTCCAGGGGAACCAGTCTCCCCTCTTCCACCTGGAGAATAGGTTTAATATTTAAGAGACCGCCTACAAAGGCTGTGGTCCTGGTAACCCGGCCTCCCCGGTAAAGATACTCCAGGTCATCTACTGTAAAGATATGTTCCATATGCTTACTATAAAAATCAACTGCTGCCAGGATCTCTTCCCGGCTTCTGCCTTCCCGGGCCATTTTGGCTGCCTGATAAACCACCAGGCCAAAGCCCAGAGAGGCACATTTGGTATCAATTATATCAATAGTTATTTCTTCCTTCTCACCTAACACCTGATTTCTGGCCATTACAGCTGCCTGATAGGTACCGAAAAGGGCTGAAGAAAAGGCAATATAGATTATATCCTGCTTTTGGTCCAGATAGCCCTGAAATAAATCTACAAAATCCCCCATAGCCACCTGAGAGGTTTTATATACCTTGCCTTCCCGCATTCCCTGAAATAATTCCTCTGCCTTTATTGTCTGGCCATCCTTAAAAACCCGATCATCTAACATCACTATTAAGGGTACAACCTGAATTCCATATTCATCGATAATGCTCTGTGGTAAATCTACTGCACTATCAGTAACAATCTTCACACTCATCCCTTAACACCCCTTATTTTTTTATCGATCTTTCTGTAATTAATCTATATTCTCTATTAAGATAAGTTTTCCTTTAAATACTTTGTTTTTTCTGGAAAATTTTAATTATTTCAGGAGAATATTAATTATACATATAGGCTGCTGCCTTGATCAGGACATCTACCACTTCTGGCCTGCTGACCTCTACTGGCGGCCGCCTGCCTTCCCTCAACAATTCCCGGATCCGGGTACCACTTAAAATAATGTGGTATTCCTCCTCATGGGGACAGGTCTTGCTGGTAGCCATGGCAGCACACCTGCTACAATAAAAAGCATGCTCAAATTTCAGGGGAATTATCCCGATTTCCTCTGCTTTAAATAGGTCAAAGATCCTCTGGGCATCATAAGTACCATAAAAATTCCCCACACCCGCATGGTCCCTGCCGACAATAAAATGGGTACAACCCAGGTTTTTCCGGCATAAGGCATGAAAAACTGCCTCCCGGGGCCCGGCATACCGCATATCAACAGGGAAAACAACCATCTCCACCCGGTTGGGTGGATAAATCTTATCCATTACTACCTGGTAACTTTCAATCCTGTACCTGGCCGGTATATCTGTCTTCTTGGTTTCCCCAACCAGGGGTGAAATCAATAATCCATCAGTAATTTCCAGGGCACATTTTTGTATGTATTCATGGGCCCTGTGGATGGGATTCCTGGTCTGAAAGCCTACGACAGTTTTCCAGCCCCTGGCTGCAAAAAGCTCCCTTACCTGAGCCGGATCCTTCCGGTATTCATTAAAATCCTGATAATAGAGCCTATTCAGGAGGGTAACTTTCCCCCCTAACAAAACCTGGCCCTGCCTATATAAATTGGCTACACCGGGATGCCTGTCATCAATGGTCTGGTAAATCCGCTCTGCTTCATTGATCAGATCCGGGACATATTTATCTTCCAGGTCCAGCAGGCCATAAATCTTACCATCTTTGCCCTTCAGGGCCAGCTGGCTGCCAAGCTTCAGGGCCCTGGCTACTTCCTCACTGGTATCCAGTACTATTGGTATGGTCCAGACAGTCCCATCAGCTAGACGCATCTCATTAATAACACTATAATAATTCAACTCATCAAGAAAGCCCTCCAGCGGGCTATAAAGACCTGTTGCAATATTCTCTAATTCAGCTAACTGTTGCCAACTCAGTATCAAGTCCGGCAATCCTCCTGCCCTGGCCAGCAATTCCTCCCGGGCCTCTCCCACAGCAATCCGGTTAACCAGTTTACCACCATGTGGCCTGATCATTCCTCCGCCCCCCATCTATGTATTTGCTCTTTAAAAATACCTTACCTCTATATTATATGGGGGCAATTCCTCTTTTGTGCCAGCCTGGAGGAGGTTTTTCTCTTCTGGTAATAGTCCCTGATTCTTTTTACATATTTATCAGCCAACCTTATATCGCCAATTTCAAGCCCAGGTGAATTTGCACCATGGAAATCGGAACCACCACTGACCAGTAGTCCCAGCTCTCTGGCTATTTGCAGGTAATAGGCTGTTGCCTCCCTGGAGTGCTTGCTGTGATATACCTCCAGGCCATCCAGGCCGTATTTTACCAGAACTTCAATCCCCTCTTTGTCCATAAAATCCCTGCCATTAACATAATAGGGGTGGGCCAGGACAGCAAGACCACCATATTCATGAATAAGCTGGATGGTTTCTGCTGTATCTAGCTTATATTTGGGCAGATAAGCCTGACCCCCATTGCCGATATATTCAGAGCTAAAGGCATCTTTCATCTCCCTGATATGGCCTGCTTCTACCATTGCCCGGGCAATATGGGGCCTGCCGATATAATCACTGCCAGCCAGATTCCGGACTTCCTGATAACTAAGCCTGACCCCCAGTTCATTTAATCTGGCAATCATGCCTGCTGCCCTCTCTTTCCTTTTTTCATATAATTTCTTAATCTCTGCCTGAAAAGAAGGAGAACTATAATCAATAAAATAGCCCAGTATATGGAGCTCTACCTCTCCCTGGTAAGTAGAAAACTCAATGGCAGGAATAACCTGAATCCCCTTTTCTGCCCCTGCCTCTATCATTTCCCCAATACCGGCTACTGTATCATGATCAGCCAGAGCAACCGTATCAAGACCCTTCTCCCGGGCCAATTCAATTAATCTGGCCGGAGTACAACTTCCATCAGAATAGATAGAATGTAAATGTAAATCTGCTGGCATTCTTATCACCTTTCCTTTAGCCTGCCTGCTTGCGCCTTTTTTACTTACCTATTATTATATATCCTTGTTTTCACCAGGACAAGCAAAACGACAATAATATCCTCCAAAAGAAAAGTCCGGGCCAGGATCCTCAGGAAGGATCTTGGCCCGGAGCTTAATTATATGTATTAATGATTATAATTATAGATTAAACCTGTCAATCGCCAGCAATAATTCCTGGGACATATCAGCCAGCTGGCGGGCGGCAGTAACAATCTCCTCGGTTGCAGCAACCTGCTGCTCACTGGAGGCTGCTACCTCTTCAGAACTGGCAGCAAAATCATGGCTCATCTCTGCTATATGCCTGATAGTACTCTCAATCCGGTCAGTACCACTGGCCATTTCCCCGGTATGGCTGGCCACAGTTTCCATCATATTCTTCAAGTTCATAACCAGAGTCTGGACATCAGCAAACTCCTGCTGTAATCTTTCAATAGATTGCACACTGCTATCAACACTGTCAATATTGGCATTCATTTTTCCGGTAACCAGTTCTACATTTTCCTGGATCTGGCTGATCAGGTTAACTACCTTTTCTGTAGCATTGGCAGAGTCTTCGGCCAGCACCCGGATCTCTTCGGCAACAACACTAAAACCGCTACCGGCTTCTCCAGCACGGGCAGCCTCAATAGCTGCATTTAAAGCCAATAAATTGGTCTGGGAAGCAATACTTCCGATTATACCAATGATATTCCCGATTTCCTCGGAAGTCTGACCCAGTTCCTTAATAAAGGTGGCCACTTCTGCAGTATCTGCTTTAACAACATTAACCTTCTCAATAGAAGCCTTAACTGCCCGGTGACTCTCCTCTAATCTTTCAACAAAGGCATCTGCAGCCTTATCCATCTCCACAGAGTTTTTGCCTACTGCTGCAATTCGGTCTACCATATCAGTTATAACTGCTACACTTTCCTGTACCTGGGCTGACTGTTCCTGGGCACCAGCAGCTATATTCTGGATTGATCTTCCTACCTGTTCAGCTACCTGGCCTACCTGCTCTCCACTGGCATATAATTCTTCACTGGAAGAGGCTACATTTTCTGCCAGCTCCCTTACCCGCTGAATCATATCTTTAAGGTTATCCCCCATTTTTCTAATAGCCCTGGCCAGAACCCCAATCTCATCTCCCCGCTTCAATTCTGGCAACTCACCGTCTACTGTCAAATCTCCTTCCACTATCTTATCAGCCATACCAGTAATCCTGATAATTGGATTGCTGACAAATAAGCCGGAGACTACTACAACAAATAAACCAAATAGATAGGCCCCTAAACTAACCAGGCCGAATTTCTTTAATATGGGAGCTGCTTCAGCTTCTAAACCTGCTGCCTTTAGAACATTGCTTAGCTCCAGATAAAAATAATAGGTCAGGCCAAAGATTAAAATAAAAATTAGCAGGCCCAGACTGACGAAAAATTTAGTCCTGATGCTTCTACTGTCGAAAAACTTCACAATTTTGTTGTTGGTAATTCTCTCTAAAAATTGCAATTATAGAACCCCCTATCTTCCTCTATATTCAAATCTATAATTCGTTAAAAAAAGACAAAATCCTTTTTTAATTAATTATTATTCTTAATTGCAGAATAATTTATTTTTTTATAAGCCTCCGGTACCTGTGATAATAGCTGATAAAAAGGCTATAGGCATAGTCATAAATAAAGAAATAAAACTGGCCCAGAAGCCATAAAAAGAGCAAAGGAAATTTGCTCTCCAAGGGTAAAGAAAAAATAAATTTACCTGCTATGTAAAAAAGCAATAAGGCCAGGTTAAAGGAAAAATATTTTAAAAGCCATTCCTGCAGAATACTGGCTCTCTGCTCAAAGATAGACTTGATTATCCCGTAATAGCCAAAATAAAGTATATAGGGCAACATGACTACTTTATTGGGGACCAGGATCAGGCCCAGAAGGGCTGCCGCCAGGAAGGTCAGCACAGCTGCCCTTTTACCATCCTCAATAACCATTAAGGCCAGGAAAGCGGTACTAAAGGAAAACAAAAATATCTTCACTGTAGGGAAAACATTTACCAGATAAAGACCCAATACTGTTAATAATACTATCATTCCACCTCTGGCAATGGTCCTGGCCGGAGCAGACTCTGCCATAGATAAACCCCTCCTAAAAACAGGAAATTAGATGCTCACAAATGGAGTACGACTGCATCAGGTTGAGATATTTCACTCCTAACAACAGGTAATCAGGTCTCCACCCATACACTCACAACAACAGTCACTACAAAGCAAACAGGTACAGACATCACAGGCATCACAGCCATCCCCATGGGATCCCCTACCAGCTGACCGGTAACTACTGGCCTGATAGTTTATATTATCTAAAGTAGCCCGGTATTCCTCATTCCCGGGATCCATTGATACTGCTCTCCTGATATATTGATAACCCTGGTCATACCAACCCCTGCGCATATAAATAATCCCCTTCAGGAAATGCCACTCTGCATCCCGCTGGCCAATCCTGTCCAGGACCCTCTCTGCTTCCTGTAATTGGTTTCTGTTGATCAAATCCCTGACCTGGATAAACTGGCTATGACCATAATGCTGGTAATTATTATTAAAACCCCTGGCCCCTTGTCCAGATCCTTCATTCATCAGGTAATTATAAGCCTTATTAATCTCCTCCAGCTTCTCCTCGGCCAGGTCTGACAGGGGATTATTGGCATATTGGTCAGGATGGTATTTCTTAACCAATTTCTTATAGGCCTCCCTGATTTCCTCCTGGCTTGCCCCTTTTTTAAGTCCCAGTACCTTGTAAGGATCTTTCATTTTCTTTTTCACATCCCTCCAGTATATTCCTCATAACCTGGTATAAACCTTTATAAATAATATTATCAAGAAGCTCCTGATACCTGTAAAGTTCCAGTAATTCATAGCCCCTGGCCAGATTACTCAGGGTAAGGCTAAGGCTAAATTCAACAGCCTCCCCTATCCGTCCCTTGAAAGCCTCCAGGCCTTCCCCTTCCCTATATTCATACTGTAGCAAAAGGGGGTTGTAGTTATCCTTCTCCAGGTCCTCTGCCAGGTCATTATAGGCATCCAGGATATAAATCCACCGGCCCAGATTATAGCCCAAATACTGGAGAATCCTCACTTCCCTGTCTTTAATGAGGTAATCCGGTGTAAAGATCCTGGTCATTATCCGGGCGAAGATATCTGCACTCTGGTCCAGTATATTATTCTGGCTGGATTCCAGTCTGGACAATTCCTGTAATGAATCCCTGAAGTAGGCATATTTATCCTCATATTTCTCCCGCCGGGACCGTACGGGAAAATAATAAATAGGCATGGCCAATAAGGCCCTGGAGCCTTCATCATGCCAGTCATCCACTAATTTCAAATAAGTAAAAATATTACTCATATCTGCTGCATAGTCCAGATGTTTATTCCCCTTGATCAGGGGCTTTTTCTTAAAGGGATTAGCCAGACAGGCCTCCCGGGCCTGTACAGGCTCCTCTTCATCCAGGGCCAGGAGCAATAAAGCCAGGAAGGTAAAATCATAATTAAGGCTAAAACGGCAGAGTTGATTGGCCGATTCCCCCAGGCTCTTACAGAGCCCACAGTAGACAGCCTTAAATAACTCATAATCCTTTAGCTTTAATTCTCCTTTACAGGGCCGGACATATCCAAACAAAGCACTCACCCTTTTCCCTGGCTCAAGCCTATTACCCTTTCAAGTCCCGGGGCCCGGGGGCCTTCCTTTCCCGGGTCCCTACTTTCTTATATAATTTAAAGGATTTACCGGCTGGCCGTTAATCTGAATCTCAAAGTGTAAATGAGGCCCGGTAGAATTACCGGTATTACCTGAAAGACTGATCACCTGTCCCTGTTCCACCCATTGTCCACCACGAACCAGGAGCTTGGAATTATGGGCATACAAAGTCCGGATACCCTTCTGGTGTTCTATAACCACAGTATAACCATAACCATTGGCCCACTGGCTGTAGACAACCCTGCCAGCCCGGGCAGCCTTGACCTGGGTACCCACATTGACAGCAAAATCTATCCCCTCATGCTGCCTGCCCCATCTGGGTCCAAAATAGGAAGAGATTCTTCCCTCTACTGGATAAATAAATTGTTTAGCCAACCTATCCTTATAACCAAACTCCGGCTTTGCTCCCGGCAAAATTAAACTTGTTCCTGGTTGTACCAGTTCAGGATTTTCTATGGCATTAGCCTCAACTATCTTATCAACAGATATATTAAACTGTCTGGCAATGGTCCAGAGATTCTCCCCTGGATTTACCCGGTAAAGGATCCCCTTCACAGGCAAAATCCTCAGAGAATCACCAATACGAATCCTGTTCATGTCTGCTATATCATTGGCCCCTATCAGGGTATCAATATCAATACCATATTTGGCTGCTATGGTCCAGAGGCTTTCTCCCTTTTCTACCTTGTGAACCTGGATCTTCTCCAGGAGGGATTCCTTCTTTGCCAGGGACACAGCCTGGCTCTTTCCTGCTCTTTCCTCAGTTACTTCTACTGTAACAGGACCAATATTATCTATTCCCTCTCCTGTCATAGCCAGGGTATCAGCTATCCCCTCTCCTGACTCAGGATTCTCTTCCTCTTGTCCTATTGACAGGGCAAAAATAGATTCAGTCTTCTCCCCTTCTTCGGGACCAATATCATCTAAAAGCAGGGAGGCCCTTTCAACTTCAGCAGCTGCTCCTGCTATTGTCTGCCCCGCGCCTTCAAGCTGGCCCTCCGCTTGACCCTCTAGATTATGCAAAGAACTGATATTAGTAACTGCCATTACAGCAGCCAGTTCCTGGGATTCTGGAGCAGATATAAATTTATGATTTCCTACCATTAATAAAAAAAGTAACAATAAAAAGATATTAAGGGCTTTTTTCATCATCCGGCACCTCCCTTCCAGTATTACCTGATCAGTTTTTACCCTCCAAATTATTATCTTCCTATTTTATAATATGCTCATCCTTAAAAAACTTCATTTTTATTAACTAATCCTTACTTATTTATAATTAATCATAAGTTAATAAAAACCTGCTGCGCTTTACATTTTATATTACAATTAACCAGTATGCAAGAACATTTCTCCTTTTTCTAGTAATTGGTAAAGGAAAAAGGGAATATACCCTGCTCATACAGGCATATTCCCTCTTTCTTAATCCTCTTATAGCCTTTACTGGTATATTACCAGCAATAATGGGTATTCAGGCCCTTATCTAAACTCATCCAGTAAAAAGGCATAATCTGCCGGATTGAATGCTTTACCTACCAGGCCTTCCTGATCTGTAAGAGCCAGCCTTTCCCTGAAGGTCTTTTTCTCTTCTCTGTAGATTATCCCAATAGGTATCCGGTCACCCCATTCATTGGCCTTTTCCATCGCTGCCATATAATCAGTGGGGTCATAATCATCACCCAATTTATAAACCCTTTCTTTATACCACTGATAGGTATTGACCCTGTTAAAGGTAACACAGGGCTGGAGGATATCAATGAGGGCATAACCCTTATGCATTATGGCCGCCTTGATCAACTCCTGCAGGTGTTCCCTCTCACCGACAAAACCCCTGGCCACAAAACTGGCCCGCATGGCTACTGCAAAGGGCAGGGGATTAAAAGGGTCTGAAGTAATTCCCTCTGGCTGGACAGTAGTCCTGTTCTCATAACCGGTAGTAGGTGAGGCCTGTCCTTTGGTTAAACCATAAATCTGGTTATTATGCACCAGGTGGGTCAAATCCGGGTTCCGCCTGATATTATGGAGGATGTGATTACCGCCCTCACCATAGTTATCCCCATCACCGGATTCAACGATAACCTTCATCTCTGGGTTGGCAACAACCATGCCGATAGCAGCCGGTAAAGCCCGGCCATGTAAACCATTAAAACCATTTATCCTGATATAATGCATCATTTTGGCTGCCTGGCCGATCCCGCTGAACATGGTGACCTGGTCCGGAGATAAGCCTAATTCTGCCAGGGCATTGGCCAGTGCCTGACGGAGGGGGAAATTCCCGCAACCTGGGCACCAGGCTGTCTCTCTATTGGCTTCATACTTCGCCAGTAATCCCATTATTTAATCACCTCTTCCTTAAAACGCTCCACTATCTCTCTAGCCGTAAAGGGCCGCCCGTCATATTTCAGGATATTATATTTGGCCCGGATACCCGTCTCACTGCTAATCAAACGGCCAAACTGGGCTGTAGCGTTATTCTCCACGATGACCAGTTCCTTATCCCTGAAATCGTTCAGCCTTTTTACAGGCAGGGGCCAGACATCACTGTATGACAATAAACCCACCTTAAAGCCCTCTTCCTCCAGGATTTCCCGTGCCTCTTTCAGGGCTCCATAGGTTGAACCCCAGCCAATCAGCAGATAGTCTATCTCCTCTCCACCCAGATAGAGGGGTTCCTCCAGATCTTCCCCGCACAGTTTATCAAGTTTCCTGGCCCTTTTCTCCACCATGGCCTTCCTGACCTCTCCATCCTCAGTGATATGACCATATTCATCATGTTCATCACTATCCATCAGGACTACCTGGCCGGGAATCAGTCCGGGATAAGCCCTGGGAGATATGCCGCTTTCTGTCAGGAGATAGGGTTTAAAGACCTTTTCTTCATTATGGGCATATTCCCTGATTTCTTCTTCAGTCATAAAATAGTCCTTCACCTGCAAGGCAGTAAAATCAAAAGCCGGCACATTAGTAGCTGAATCTGCCAGGTACTGGTCAGTCAGGATGATTACCGGTATCCGGTATTTATCTGCCAGATCAAAGGCCCGGAAAGCCTGCCGGAACAAATCCTCATGGTTCCTTGGTGCCAGCACCACCAGAGGCAAATCCCCCTGGCCGGCATTGATGGCAAAAAGCAGGTCTCCCTGTTCAGTCCTGGTAGGAAGCCCGGTGGCCGGACCCGGTCTCTGGGCATCGGCTATGACCACCGGAATCTCCCCGATACCGGCCAGGCCTACCGCCTCTGTCATCAGGGCAAAACCTCCCCCGGAGGTCCCGGTCATGGCCCGGATACCACTGAAGGAAGCCCCCAGAGCCATATTGATGGCAGCTATCTCATCTTCCGCCTGTTCCACTACAAGGCCCAGTTCCTTCTGTTTACCGGCCAGATAATTCATGATACCGGTAGCCGGAGACATGGGATAGGCAGCATAAAACTTAACACCAGCTGCAGCAGCTCCCATGGCCAGGGCATCATTGCCATTAATATAGATCTGCTCACCACTGGCCTGGCCTTTCTCTAGCTTTAGCCTGGAGCTAACCCTATTATAACCTTCCTGCAGGAGTTTGATATTATCTTCCTGGATCTCCTCCCTGGGGAAATACTCCCTGATTACCTTCACTGTCTCCTGGTAATCCAGGGAAAGGAGTTTCAGCACAGCACCAACAAAAACAGTATTAACCCCCCGGGGATTGATATTCCTGGCTATCGCTTTAGCCTCAATCTGCAGTAATTCTTTATCCCCTACCTCTGCCTCTCCATCGTATAAAATCAAACCTCCAGCCACCAGCCTATCCTTATGTAAGTCAATGGTCTCCTGATTTAAGGCAATTAAGATATCAATCTCATCCCTGACTGCCTTTACTGGTTCAGTGCCAAATCTAATGGTCACAAAATTATGGCCACCTCTGATCCGGGACATATAATCCTGGGTTGTAAAAAGATGATAACCCATCCTGAAAAGGGTTTTACCAAGAAGATAATCAACGGTATTTAATCCCTGACCTGCCTCGCCACCTATAACAATGGTTAACTCCATTCGCCAACTCCTTTCAAGAATATTGGATATTTTTTAATATTGGATATTTTATAATAATATTCGAGTAAAAGGGAGAAAATCCTGCAAAAAGTAATTATTATCATTACTTTTAGCCTTATAAGGAAAAAGGGGAGAGTAATCTTACTCTCCCCTTCCCTGATATATTTTACACTATATATTTCTTTACCTTATATATTTTGGCATTTATATATTTAACTAACCCATATATATTTTAACTAACCCATATAAATCTTTTTAGTGTAGATATTACTGTCCCATAGTCTATTTTAATATTATATATCTTATTTTCTTGAAATAAATTATACTATCCTGAAAGATTATATCCCTATAGGATTAATGCCAGTATCTCCTCAAACTTACTATAGATCTCCTCATTTTTCAGGCTCCTTTCCTGGCGGGGTATATCCAGCCTGATTTCTTTCCGGATCCCCGTCGGTTTATCAGAAAGGATAATCACCCTGTCAGCCAGCAAAACCGCCTCTTCTGGATCATGGGTAATCAGAAAGATGGCAAAAGCCTGCTGCCTGTATTCCTCCAGTAAAAGTTCCTGGAGCTGATACTTTAACCCTATATCCAGGGATTTAAAGGGCTCATCCATCAGGACCAGCTCTGGCTTAATGGCTAAAGCCCGGACCATCTCCAGCCTCTGTTTCATACCTCCACTGAGCTGGGCCGGGTAAACATCCTTATAATCCAGGAGGCCGGTTCTGGCCAGGAGCCTTTCCCGGACCTCTCTTCCTTCCTCTTCAGGCAGAAAATTCTCCTGGACAAAGGCTATATTGCCTGTCACGCTTTTCCAGGGCAGAAGCCGGGGTTCCTGAAAGATATAGGCCAGGCGCAAACCCTCTTTCAAAAACAAGTCTCCTTTATCCGGAACAAGGAGGCCAGAGATAATATTTAAAAGGGTGGTCTTGCCACAACCAGATGGCCCCACCAGGGCTACAATCTCTCCCTCCTGGATTTTGATAGAGATATCCTCCAGGACCCGCAGGTCACCCTTATTATTTCTAAAGCTTTTATAAATATTCTTCAATTCCAGCAAAACCCTATTTCCTCTCTTCATTTATACTCCACCCTGTTACCCTTTTTTCCAGGGCCTCCAGAATACCATATTCAAAAACCAGCATAAAGGCAACCAGCAATAAGGTCCAGGCAAACAATTTCTCTGTTTCCAGATTGCTATTGGCCCTACTGAGGGCAAAACCTATCCCGCTATTGCTGCCTATGTACTCGGCAAAGATAGTAGACTTCCAGGCAAAGGAAAGGCCTAAACTGATTGCTGATACCAGGTGGGGTACCAGGCTGGGAAAATAAATTCCTGTAATGATTTTCCCAGGGGAACAACGGTAAATCCTGGCCATCTCTACCAACCTGTAATCTATACTATCCAGGCCGGAAAAAATATTGACAAAAATAATGGGAAAGGTAACTATAAAAATCAAAAAGACCGGTGTCAGGTCAGCAGCTATGCCAAACCAGATAACAGCAAGGATTACCCATAATACCGGAGGTATAATCTGGATAATAGTAATAATAGGACGGAAAAAATCCTGCCAGAAACTAGAGGCCTTCAGCAATAAGGCCAGCAGGACCCCAACCAGTAAAGCCAGGGAATAACCCAGCAGAGTCCTCCGCAGGGTAATCATTACATTTGCCCATAAGGCCCCGGATTGCCACAACCCCCCCATGGCCTGCAAGGTCTCCCCCGGTGAAGGTAGTATCAGGGGATGATGCCTTCTGGATAAGAGAGCCCAGAAAAGAAGCACTACCAGTACTCCAGTAGTGCCTCTCATGACCCTCTTCCACCCGGGCTTAATCTGCCTGAATATAGAATGCCTCATCTGGTAACTGACCACCTATCATCTCGGGGTAGAGTGTCAATATTTCATTAAAATAGAGTTCAATTAACTCCCTGGTCTCTTCTATAGGGTAAATATTGAGATTTATCCTAGCAAAAGACTCCTGAACGATGGGGGCCGGCTGGTCAAAATATTCGGCAGCCAGGGCAGCAGCCTCTGCAGGATTGGCCTTGACCCAGTCCACACCCTGCCGGTAATACTCATTGATAGTTTTCATCAATTCAGGCCTGCTCTCAGCAAAATCCCCCCTGGCAAAGAGGCCGACAAAGGGAATCCGCTCATCCCCGCCATGCAGCTTGCCCCACTCTTCCTGTAAGTCCAGGGAAAGGACAGCCTGATCATAGTTCTTCAGCGTGATGGTAACCATGGGCTCAGGCAGGACTATGGCATCCAGCTGGCCCAGTTGGAAGGTTCTGGCACCATTATTGGAGGGCATGTAAACATACTCCACCCTGTCCGGATCTACACCATTTTTAAGCAGGAAATAACGGGCCAGGAAATCCAGCGGGCCTCCCTGTAAGGGTAAACTCAGAGTCTTGCCTTCCAGATCAGACCAGGACTCGGCCTTAAAGCCACTGGTCAATAGATAATCAATACCCCAGATATTTGTATTCAGGAGCCGGATATCTATTCCCCGGTTATAGGCCTTGGCCCCTACATTAACACCTGTTACCAGCATTTCAATCTCCTTCTGGGCAATGAGGGAAAGCCCTCTTTGATGGTCAGGGGAAATGCTGATTTCCAGTTCCACCTGATCAGCCAGAACCCCGCTCTCTTTTATCCAGATCAGGGGAAGAGCCCCTACTGTAGGTGGGCTCTGGACCAGAATTTTTTCAATTTCAGCCCCAACAATCATGCTGGAAAAAAGCATCAAGATCAGAGCTGTTATTACGCCTAAAGTAAATTTCCTCATATTTTTCATGATTATTATTACCTCCTATGAATATTATTCTATTTATACTTTCCTTCCAGAAGTCATATATTATTTCCAGAAAAGAAAAATCAACCTGCTCCACCGCCACCTCCTCCGGCTGTACCTCCACCCATACCTCCCGGTGTCCCTGGGTAGGAACCGGTATTTGTGGTCAAGATTACTGTACTGAGAACCATATAATCAACCAGGTCCACCATTTCCAGAGTATCCAGGGCCCTGCCCAATTCTGCCAGGTCCATTTCCAGCCAGGCTGGTGTTTTTATTTCATCTGCCTTCCTAAAAGCCTGCTTATACCTTTCCAGTATAAAGCCATTAAAGGAATTATGCAAGATAATATACTCTATCTCCTGGAAAAAGTACTCCAGGGCCCTGTTATTGTCTCCTGTATCCAGGAAGCTTTCCAGCTGGCCTTTCTTCTCATCAAGCTCTGCCCTGATCTCCTTTTGTAGATAAAGGGCTTCTGGTGTGAGAATATTAACCAGGCCAGCCTTAATCAATCTTCCAAGGCTGATAATATAGAGGGCAATAGCCAGGCTGATAAATAAGGGCTGGCTATAAATAGCCCCTGCAATTATAATGGCTGTTGCCGGTAATAAAAAGAGGAAGGAAGAAAGGGCAGTACGCTTCCTTGAATACCGGGCCTTTTGGGAGATAAAGTTCTTCTCTTCCAGAAAGCTCTTCAGTACTTGATCCATCCGGGAAAACCATCTGTAATCCTGGAAAAACTTCTCCAGCCGGTTTTCCTCTGCTAATTTATTGAGGATCTCCTCTTCCACCCTGCTGACCCCTTCCCGGTCCAGGATTTCCACAGTAACCTCCGCCTGTTTGCCCAGGAAAGGGGTCTTTTTCAGGGAGCTATGGAATTTAATCTTGCCCTTTTTAGCCAGCTCATAAAGCTGTGCCATGACACTGCTTCTGGTATCATAATGGTTAAGGAGCAGGGCCTTTTCGTATATTAATAAATCACTACTGGCATAAGCACCTTCCCTGGCCTGTATCTTTTCCCTCATCATTAAATCCATTATCATCAGGATAAGTCCGGCAAATATGAAAACCAGGAGATAATATATATCCTCCCGCTGCCAATAGCTCTCTTTTCCCTCTGTCATGGCTACCTGTTTAGGGAAAGTCAGATAAAGGATGTAGGCCTTACCGGAGGCCAGGTATTCCTTATGAAAATGGTATTCCCCTCCACTCCTGGCTACCAGATCTGCTGCCGGTTTTATCTCCCTTACCTCAACTGTCCAGGGAAGCCTGATCCGGACATCCAGGTCCCTGATGGGGACATCCCAGTCTGCACCTGTTGGTGTCCAGTTAATTACATTCTCACCCCTGATACTCTGGAGGCCTCCTCTCCCAATATAGCGGAAAACAAAAGTAGCCTCCTTCCGGCCCTGTTGATCATAGTACCACTTGAGCCTCAGGTTCCGCCCTTCTCTAAGCTCATAATCCCTGATAGGGACATTAAGGCCTTCTATACTGACAAATTCCAGGTCAGTAAAAACATTCCCCTTGACCTCCCGGTAAGCATAGGAAAAATCCCCTTCAATAAAATGAAAGGTAATCCTTTCCTCTACCAGAAAATCCCCCTCTTCACTGACCTGAAGGCTTACATCATAATTGGAAATCTCATATTCTTTAGCATAAGCAGGTGATGATAAGGAGAATAAAAGCAGGAAAGAAATCAGTACAAGGCTGCCCAGAACTTTATTTTTCAAACTATACAAGGCTCTCCCTCCCCGGATACAGGAATTTTCTTCTTCTTTAATTATACCACTATCAATAAGAAATAAAAAGTGAAAATCTTTAGTTTCCATACTTGATTTCCATTACTGTCCTGACATTACAAAAAACACCGGAGGAATTATCCTCCGGTATATTACTATCTGCTAAAGGCTTCATTTTTCAGTATTTCTGCTTTATCAATTTCCTCCCAGGGCAGTTCCAGGTCATTCCGGCCAAAATGCCCATATTTAGCAACCTGCAAATAAAGGGGCCGTTTTAAATCAAAGTTTTTAATTATCTCTGCAGGCCGTAGATCAAAATGTTTATTGATCAATTCTACAATCTTTTCTTCAGGTACCCTGGCAGTATTAAAAGTATCTACCATAATGGAAATAGGCCGTGCTACTCCAATCGCATAAGAAAGTTGTACCTCACACCTATCTGCCAGGCCTGCTGCAACTACATTTTTAGCAACATATCTGGCTGCATATGAAGCAGAACGATCCACCTTTGTCGGGTCTTTACCTGAAAAAGCCCCTCCCCCGTGCCGGGCTGCCCCTCCATATGTATCAACAATTATCTTTCTGCCTGTTAAGCCAGTATCCCCCTGGGGGCCTCCAATTACAAAACGGCCGGTAGGGTTTACCAGTATTTTGGTATCAATTAATAGCTCTTCTGGAATAACCGGTTCTATCACATGTTTTATAATATCTTTTTTCAATTCTTCCTGGCTAATGTCTGGATGGTGTTGGGTGGAAACAAGTACTGTATCTACCCTCACTGGCCTACCATCTTCATACTCAATGGTAACCTGGCTTTTACCATCTGGCCTTAAATAGGGCAAAACTTCCTCTTTTCTGACCTCGGCCAGCCTTTTTGCCAGTTTATGGGCCAGAATTATTGGCATAGGCATTAATTCATCAGTCTCATTACAGGCATAACCAAACATGATCCCCTGGTCACCTGCCCCAAGTTGCCCACTTTCCTTTCCTTCCTTTACCTCCAGGGCTTTATCTACACCCATGGCTATATCAGAAGACTGTTCATCTATAGCTGTTAAAACAGCACAGGTATCTCCATCAAAACCATACTTGGCCCGATCATAGCCTATGGCCTTGACCGTCTTTCTGGCTACTTCTGCTATATCAACATAACAATCTGTAGAGATTTCTCCAGAAATCATTATAAGGCCTGTTGTAACAAGAGTTTCACAGGCTACCCTGGCATCAGGATCCCTTTCCAAGATAGCATCCAGTACTGCATCAGATATCTGATCAGCAACTTTATCAGGATGTCCTTCAGTAACAGATTCTGAAGTAAATAGATATCTACTACCCATATAATGACACCACCTTTATTATCTGTAAAAATATCCACTATTAGTTTATTTCCTTATCCTTTTGTCCTGAACATAACAATTCTAGTTTAGCATACTCTGGCTAAGATTGTCAATTAATGAATCCTGATTCATTTCCCCCTTTTCCTGTGCCTCCTATATAACATAATTATACCCGCCAGAATAAAGCAAATGCTAAGTAGTTGGGCTACCCGAAATGAGCCCAACATTAAACTATCTAGCCTGATACCCTCAATAAAAAATCTGCCTATAGAATAAGTGATTATATAGAGAAGAAAAAGATCCCCCTCCAGCAAAGAAGGTCTCCTCCTCATATAAATTAAAAAGAGAAAAACAAAAAAATCCCATAATGACTCATATAAAAAGGCCGGATGATAATATTGGCCGCCAATATACATCTGATCCTTTATAAAAGCGGGGAAAATACTGATAAACTCTTTACTAACTACACCACCATAGGCCTCCTGGTTAAAGAAATTACCCCATCTGCCAATGGCCTGTCCCAATACTAAATAGGGTGCAACAATATCTAACAATTGCCAGAGAGGCTGCTTCCTTCTTTTGGCAAAAATATAACCAGCAATTATACCTCCCAGAATAGCCCCATGAATAGCCATTCCACCAGAACGGAAAGCCAGGATCTGTAATAAATTATCCTTATAATAATCCCAGGAAAAGATTACAAAGTATAATCTGCCTCCAATGATGGCTGCCGGGATCACCCTTATAAAAAGATCTAACATAAAGTCTTCTTCAATACCCCGTCTTTTTGCTTCTCTTATTGATAATATGGTACCTAAGAAAATAGCTGTTCCTATGATAACCCCATACCAGCGAACCTCCAGGGTTCCCAGTTTGAATGCTACTGGTTCAATCATATGAGTCTCCCCCTAAATTAGCAAATTTTCCTTTCTACTATCTATTATAATACAAAAGATTAAAATTTTCCTTTTATTTTGAAAATAAAATTAATCCCCATCAGGATAATCCCAATAGGGTTTTGCATAAATATAGAAAAACAGAGCAGATAATAAAACCTGCTCTGCTTTTATTATTTTATGGATTTCGTATTATTTCTACGAAAGCTTATTTTGCCTTTTGCAATCTCTTCCAGACTTTTTGATACTGGTTTCCTGGACTTGTATTCATCCAGCAGTTCTTCTACACCAGCATTCAATTGCCTTGCTCTTCGGGCAGTCAATATAACCAAAGTATATGGACTATCGGCTTTGTTCATTAGTTCATCAAATGAAGGATAAGTAATCATAATAATCACCCCATCCAATTATTTTCTTACTCTACATTTTTCTGCTATTATTATGGCTTTCAACTTTTCTACTGTTTCATCAAGATCATCATTTATAATCTGATAATCATAATTAGCCAGTTCCTTCATTTCTGTCCGGGCATTCCGCAGCCTGATTTCCTTTGTTTTTTCATCTTCTGTTCCTCTTTTATTCAATCTTTTTTCCAATTCATCAAAAGAAGGTGGCAGAAGAAAGACATAGATTGCCTCTGGATAAGATTCCCTGACCATCCTGGCTCCCTGAATATCTATCTCTAATATAATATCCTTTCCTTCTCCTAAAGTCTTATCAACATAGTCCCTGGGTGTTCCATAATAATTATCATGAACCTTGGCCCACTCTATAAATTGATTGTTATCTACCTTTTGGAAGAATTCCTCAAGAGAAAGGAAAAAATAATCCTTACCATCTATTTCTCCTTTGCGAGAAGGTCTGGTGGTTGCTGAGATGGAATATTCTATATCTGTATATTCCTGTAATAATTTTTTTAGTACAGTTCCCTTTCCAACCCCGGAAGGACCGGAAAGTACAATAAGATTACCTTTATTCACATTCTAACCTCCCCGACTAATAGCTAAATCTATTCATCAACATTTAAGCGATGAGAAACAGTCTCCGGTTGAATAGCAGATAAAATTACATGATCACTATCTGTAATAATTACTGCCCTGGTCCTGCGTCCATATGTAGCATCAATCAGCATCCCTCTCTCCCGGGCTTCCTGTATAATCCTTTTAATAGGAGCAGATTCAGGGCTTACTATTGCTATTACTCTATTACCCGCTACAATATTACCAAAACCAATATTAATTAAATTTACACTACTCATTGCCATCCTCCTGACTATTTCAGCATTATCCAGCTTTAAAATATAATATCACAGTATTCTTGCTTTGACAAGATTTTATGGCCATATTTGCCTTTAAACTTTATTTTAAAACAGATATTAGCCATAGCTTTTTCAGCCAAATTCAAATCAAGTTTCTCTGTTTTAAGATCAATATTAAGCCAACTACTATTATAAACAAGCTGAAATAAATCTTTATAAAAACCTAAACCAAGACAATCATTTAACTGATAAGTCAAATAGGGGTAATATTCTTTTTCATAATAATCTAAGCCAAGATGATACTTGCCTCTTAAATAACTAATCTTATATTTTCTTGGAAGCCTTGTTTGATAATCCTTAAAACTAACAATACCACTGGAACTGCTTTGCCCGGTTTTTTCACTATAAAGACCCAGGCTGCTTTTATAATAATTCATCTGTTCTGTAAATACATCTTCCCAGATCAGCCTACTATGGACATTTTCCATACTCAGGGACAATTGTTCCCTTTCCTTAAACAGCCACTGACAGCTTATATCCAGTCCCCAGCCATAACTCTTAAAATCTACCTCATATAGATCTGTTATTTTATAAAAATCACTATCCAGGCTTACCCTTCTCCCGGTAAAAAATTTCTTGTCCTCTTCTTTCTCAATAATTCCTTCATAGTAATGTCTTTCCAGGTGCACACCATTAAGTATTTTTCCTTTGAAACCAATTTTTAGCCCAGCATTTTTTTGAAAATACTTTTTGAGATAAAGTCCATTTATCTCCTGGCTTACATAATCTGCCCTTACCTGATACTCTCCGTCCAGGAAATCATCAGCATAAAAACAGGCCACCGTATCCTCTATAGTTGAAAAGGAATATGTCTCTTTATTTAAATAACCTATCTCCAGATCTTCATTAATTCCAATACCTATATTGCCTTCTATATCCACATTGAGCAGCAGATCAGCAATTCTATCTATCTGGAGGTCATCTTTTTTTTCACTTCTCAAATATTGCCATAGTTCAATCATCTCTCCGACCGATATTCCCTGATTATTAATAAAGATTTCCTCTTTAATCTCCAAGTCTGGGGCAGAAAAAAGCAGAAAACTAGATAAAAAAAAGACAAGAATTATGAAAATATAAATCCTTTTCATCCAGACCACTTCCCCTGAAATTTTTAGATAACTTATAATAATATATAAATCCAAATATTATATGAATATATGTATAAAATAAAAAATAATAAATCTATAATTTAACTTCAAACTTAGAAAATAAAACTTTTCAAAACAAGTAAAAGTAATATCAGGCAGCCCTTACAGGCTGCCTGATACAGGTTAATAGTCCTAACCTGCTTTATGGTAATAAAGATGTACTGGTATCATCCAGGAAAACCACTCGCAGTTCACCGGTTTTATCATCAATAACTATCTCTGCAAACTTAATTTTGGTGTCCAATTTATTACTTATTTCACCGATCTTCTTTTCTGTATTGCTATTTAACTCAAAGGTCAATAATAAATTATCCTGATTGGTAAGTTCTGCTTCTAAATTTAGTTCTTCACTATTGTCAATGTTTATATTTCCTTCAATATAGTTCCCGACGGGGAAGAAATAAGCAAACTGCACATCATGTTCCCTATAGCCAGTCCGACTACAACTTAAGTCAAGAGCAGAAGATTCATAGTTTCTTGCATGCAAATCACCGGTTATATTGACTTTATATTGTAAATATTTCTCCTGAGTCTCAAACTGACCATCACTGCTGAAATCAGGAATAAAACCATTGCTATAATCCATTTCTATAGCAAGTTTTCCATCCAGATGGAAATAATCTTCGGTAGTATTTTCATATAAACCATTAAACTCTATATCTTTCGGTAAAGAGAAATCAATTTCGCCATCATCTGTTCCGATCTTTCCAGGGATAAAACCAATGGAACAGAGACCGTAGATTTTATAATCCCTGGTTTTAAATAATCCATCTAGCATAAAACTATCCAGTTCTGGCCAGCAATCCCCGGTATACACATCTTTCATTGTGGTCTTATGGCTGAATACTATTTCCAGATTACCATCTAACTCAAGTTCATCTTTAGCCTTTAGATTACCAGTAAAACAAATTTTATCTTTATTATTTGCAAAGAGATCCAGTAATCCATCAAGGGTAATTTCACCTAAAGAAGGTAACTTATTTCCTTCTCCATCATAATATACTTTAGAATCAGTAGCTCTTCCTTCTACAAGTATCTTTAATTCTTCCGGTATAATATAGATATCTCTTTCTATTTCACAATATTCATACCAACTATTATCAGTAGGATCATATGTGCACTGGTTATATATGACCCTTTCTTTTATCTTTTCATATTCTTTTCCTGTCCCTTTCCATTCAAAATTAAAAAACCATTTTATATCATCTTTTTCACTGGTTTTTTCGAAGTTAAAGCAGATATCCCTATAATCTATCTTGTTAGTATATATGAGTGTTGTTTTATTTCCTTCTTCTTTTACTTCTACCTCTTCACTATCTTTAATAAAAAATTCAGAAGATGAAATCCTGACATTATAATAATCATAAGAGAAATCCCAGGCTAATTCATCTTCATATATTTCATAATCTACAATTATTCCCATTTCTTCACAGACATAATGCACTGAATTATAATATTTAAGATCTCCATGAATTATCTGCCAGTAATATTCATCATAGCTCAAATGATATCCATATAGTTCATTTTCTTCTAGATATTCTACATATTCTTTTTCATAATAATAGTAATATTCGTACTCATCACGATACTCCCTATAATAATCATTACGTTTCTGGAGAACTTCCCCTTTATGATTAGCTACATAATCAGAAAGATACATTGAACCAAGATCCTCTGGCAGAACCACTGTATAACTACCAGGTCCTATATCCACTAATACACCAAAAATATCTAAAGTAAAGTCTACTTCCTCAAAGCGTTTTGCTATTGCCATACCGTAAGGTACCAGGCTCTTGTTAAAATTATTGCTAATAACCTCTGCCTGTTCTTTTCCTGCTTCTGTTAAATTAATTCCATGTTTCTTTACATCTTCTATAAGCTTTTTGGCATCTTCAACTGTAGGATTAAAATCTAATTCCTCGCTTCCCATTTTATATAGAAATACATAGGCTTTATCAATATTAGCCCCATTAATTCTTAATGGCAAAATTGCATTATAAAATCCATTGTTAAATGTTGCATTTAAAGGTATCACCTTGTAATTATTTTCACCATAAAATGAAATAGCCATTAGATTATAGAGATTCTCCCTATTCCTGCTTATACTATTATGAATCTTAAACTCCAGATTAACATTAACTTCTGGTATGCTACCATTACTTGTAGTAGCCTTCTTAAAGTTCTCCAGGTCTAATAAAATTATATTTCCTGCTATTTCAGTATCTTTAACTTATTTATTAAGTTCGCTGGGGCTTAAACCTGATTTTTTAAGTATTAATTCTACACCGGCAAGATCTGCTAATTCTGGAGCTGTAAGATCTTTGAAATCCAGTGTATAGAACCCATTACTGATAGTTTTAGTATTGTTATTCAGTATTTCATTGATCTCTTTTCCCAGTTCCAGTGTAACAGTCGTGTTTCTATCTACCCTGACCCTTATGCTACCATTATTCATGTGATCTTTTTTACTGACTGATATAATGTATTCACCAGGGTTTAGCGAAAAAACAGCCTTGCCCTCTTTATTAATTACACCAGTTTTACTAAGGTTTTCTATTAATATCGAAGCCCCTTCTACTGGAGATTGGTTTAAAGCATCAACTACATTTACTGTAAGTTGAACCTTTTGAATGGGATCATCTAAATCATCTCCTTTTTGATTACTACAGCCTGCTGTAAATAAAAGCAAGAAAATAAGTGAAAAAACAAAAAACTTTTTCATGTATTATTCCTCTTTTTATCGTAAATTGTTATATCTTACCAACATCCTTTATGTTATAACATATTTTACTATATTTTTTAATATTTCTTATAATTTATTATTTCAGGTAATAAAAGAAATAACCTCCTATAGAGGAGGTTTCTATATTGAGCAAATATGCTATTCTTGCTCTTAATTACTTTTCTCAATAAATTTTTCTATTTCTTTATTATTTTTCTTAATAAATCAACGATTATTGTAGACCAGGTTGATAAAAATATAACAATGACCCATTGTTTCAAATCCAGCAATTCTGTCTTAAAAAAGATACGGAAAAAGGGTAAATATATAACAGCCAATTGCATCATTGATGAGATTATCACTGCCCCAAGGAGGTATAAATTACTGAAGGGAGATAATTCCCAGAAAGAGTGGTCTTCAGAACGACAGCTGAAGACAAAGAACAACTGGGAAAAAACCAGAGTTGAAAAAGCCATGGTCCGGGCAGTATTTAAACCAAGTCCTAATTTGTAGATAGCAATGAGAAAAGCCATAATAGTACTGATGCCAATTAAAATACCTTGACTGATAATATGGCCAACCATCTCCTGGGACAGGATACTTTCCTCCGGATCCCTGGGCCTTTTCTTCATAAGATCATCATTGTCTTCATCAAAACCCAGGGCCAATGCCGGTAACCCGTCAGTAACCAGGTTAACCCATAAAATCTGTATCGGCAGGAGGGGTAAAGGCAAGCCGGTAGCAATACCAATAAAGATGGCCAACAACTCGCCAATATTACAGGCCAGGAGATATCTGATAAATTTCCTGATATTATTATAGATCTTCCGACCTTCTTCTATTGCTTTAACAATAGTAGCAAAATTATCATCAGCCAGTACCAGGTCGGCAACCTCTCGAGTAACATCAGTGCCCTTCTTCCCCATAGCTATACCAATATCCGCTTCTTTTACTGCTGGAGCATCATTAACACCATCACCGGTCATGGCAACAATCTCGCCATTTTCCCGCAAGGCCCTGACAATCCTTAATTTATCTTCTGGAGAGATACGGGCATAAACCTGGACCTCTTTTACTACTTCCTTCAACTGGCTAAAATCAAGCCTGGCTAAATCAGCACCTGTCATGACGGCCTCATCTTTTTGAATAATCCCCAGGTCCTCTGCTATAATTCTGGCAGTAATTTTCTGGTCACCGGTTACCATGATTGGCCTGATTCCCGCCTGATAAGAACTGGCCACTGCCTGATAGGCTTCTTTCCTGGGAGGATCAATCATTCCAACCAGGCCTAAAAAGACTAAATTGTTCTCAAACCTGGCCAGTCCTTCCCCTTTTATATTAGTAGGGAAAGGACGGTAGGCAATAGCCAGGACCCTTAATGCTTCACTGGCCATCTGGTTATTGGCCCTGATAATCTTATTCTTCTCCTCACTATTTAATCCTAACCTCTTCCCTTCTCTTTCGATAAAACTACATCTTTCCAGTATAATCTCCGGGGCACCCTTTACCCAGAGTTCCTGTCCTCCTGTTGGCAACTCCACCAGAATTGACATCCGTTTCCGCTGTGAATCAAAGCCTTCTTCCCCTAATACCCTATAGGTATTTTTCAGTTCAGTAAAAGAATAACCATGACTATAATATGCCCTGACCAGTGCTACCTCTGTCGGGTCCCCAATTAATTCCGGTATTTTGTTGCCAGTAAAGATCTCTTTAATTTTTTTAAACCTGCCCTTACTTTCTTCACTTTTTACTTCAACACTGCTACATAAGGCTCCAAGGCGTAAGATTTTTTCCAGAAAGATATCTCTCTTATTTTCCTCAAAGGTCTTGATTCTATTATTTATATAAATTTTTTTCAGGCTCATCTGGTTTTCTGTTAATGTACCTGTTTTATCAGAACAGATTACAGTAGAACATCCCAGGGTCTCTACTGCCGGCAGCTTTCTTACTATGGCATTATTTTTTATCATTTTCTGAACCCCTATTGCCAGAGTTAAGGTTACTATAGCTGGTAGACCCTCCGGTATTGCTGCCACTGCCAGACTAACTCCAGCCATAAACATATTATAAAGGGATTGGCCTTTCAAAACCCCCATAAAGACAATTGCTACTGTAATCAACAAACTCAAGATTACCAATTTTTTGCCCAAATCTTTTAATCTTTTCTGGAGTGGTGTTAGTTTATTGCTTTCTTCTTCCAGGAGATGGGCTATTTTCCCCATTTCTGTATTCATACCCGTACTTACAACAACAGCCCGGCCCTTACCAGTCGTAACGGTTGTACCCATAAAAAGCATATTTTTCTGGTCAGCAAGCCCCATCCCTCTTGTATAAAGATTCCCGGCAGTTTTTATTACTGGAACTGATTCTCCAGTCAAAAGGGATTCATCTGCCTGTAATCCCTTACAAGAAATAATCCTGGCATCAGCAGCCACCTTATCTCCTGCTTCCAATATAAGGAGGTCTCCGGGAACCACTTCAAGAGAATTAACCTCTTCTATCCTACCATCCCGCAAAACCCTGGCCCTTGGAGAAGCCAGCTTTTTAAGCTCTTCTAGAGATTTTTCTGCCCGATACTCCTGTATAAAACCCATCAAGCCATTTAAAATAACTATAGCAAAAATAGTCAGGCCATCAGTAAATTCACCCATCAATAAAGAAAGACCGGTGGCCACCAGGAGGACTACTATCATAAAATCCCTGAATTGTTCTAAAAAAATCGATAATATATCTCTCTTTTTACTCTCCTTGATTTTATTCTCACCAAATTCAAATAATCTTCTCCTGGCTTCCCTGGATGTAAGGCCCTGGTCCTCTGAAAAATATAGGTTTTCCCTTAATTCATCTTTATCAAGCAAGTAAAATTCCCTGTTGTTATAATACATCTATAACCACCCCTATATCTTTATGGCTGATCTTATTTCAATAATATTTATTCACTAAGGGAATTAAAAAGAACAGGCTACAGGGAAATTGACTGGTTGGCTGATTTGTCCTATACTTAAAGGTAGTGTTAATACAAAGGAGTGAAGAGCAATGTCCCTGGATGGAATTATGTTGGCAGCCATAAAAAAAGACTTAAGTAAAACCCTGCTTAATGGAAGAATTGATAAAATATATCAACCAGATAAAGAAGAAATCACCTTATTGATTAGAAATAATCAGCAAAACTATAAGTTATATATGTCGGCTCACCCAAATCATCCCGCTGTTTATCTTACAGGGAGGGACTTTGAGAATCCTGACAAGGCTCCTGATTTTTGTATGCTCTTACGGAAATATCTCCTCCGGGGAATTATTACAGGTATAGAACAACCAGATTTTGAGCGCATACTTATTTTTGAAATCAGCCTCTATGATAAAAAATATAATTTAATCATTGAGATAATGGGTAGACATAGTAATATCATCCTCCTTAATCAGGAAGGACTCATCCTGGATGCCATTAAAAGGGTTACTCCCCATTTAAGCCGGGAAAGGGAACTTTACCCTGGTATAAAATACATTTTCCCCCCCAGGCAGAACAAATTAAACCCTCTCCTCCTGGAAGAAAAGAGCTATGCAGAAACAACTCAGGCTTTTAATCAGGCTTCCTATCAAGCTATTCTCCACAATTATCGGGGAATTGGCCCTAATTCAGCCCGGGAACTTGTTTACAGGGCAGGTATAGATCCGGAAAAGGACTTTAATAAACTTACAGAAAAGGAAAAAAAGGCTCTCTATTCTAACTTGCTGGAACTCAAAGAAAAAATACTGCAGGAAGATTTTCAGCCAGTTCTCGGTCTGGAAGGGGATAAAATAAGCTATGTCTCTGCTTTTCCTCTTAATCACCGGCTAGAAAAGGCCAAAGGCTTTCCCACCACCGGGGAATTACTGGACTTTTATTATGAAAAAGGCATCAAGGAAAAGGAACTGGATAAGAAAAAGAAAGAATTAACTACAGTAGCTGAAAATTTTTTAAATAAAAATCACAGGAAGAGGGATTCCTTCCTGCAGGAATTGGAAGTAGGCAAAAATGCAGAGGAATTTAAAAAAAGTGGTGAATTAATTTTAGCCAATATCTATCAGTTAAAAAAAGGCCTGCTAGAAGCAGAATTAATCGATTATTATGATCCAGAACAGAGAAAGATTACAATCAAACTGGATCCACAACTTTCTCCTGCAGATAATGCCCAAAGATATTTTAAAAGATATCACAAAGCCAGAAAAAGTATTAAATATATAGAAGCCCAGTTAATGAAACTAAAAGAAGAAGGGGAATACCTGGAGAATGTTTTAATAAATATAGAGCAGGCTGAAACTTTTAAGGAACTGGAAGAAATAAAGGATGAATTAATCCTGGAGGATTATATTAAAATCAGAAAAAAAAGAAGAACAAAAGGCAAGGAAAGGGTTCTCCCGCCACATAAATTTATTTCCTCCACTGGCCATGAAATCCTGGTAGGAAGAAATAATCGCCAGAATGATAATTTAAGCAGAAAAATAGCCAGAAGTTATGACCTCTGGCTACATGTCAAAGAATTACCTGGTTCCCATGTTATAATTCGGAGAAAGGATAAAAAAGAATTCCCGGAAGAAACAATTAAAGAAGCAGCCATCCTGGCTGCCTATTATAGCAAGGGTAGATATTCAGAAAATGTCGCCATTGACTATACCCTGGCAAAAAATCTCCGTAAACCAAAAGGAGCAAAACCTGGTCTGGTCCATTACGAAAACTATCAGACCATCTATATTACCCCTGATGAAGAAGTGGTTAAAAAGCTTAAATCTTCCTGACTGCTTTCCTCTTATTTCTTTTCAGGCAGATGATAATTTTCAACAAGAGGGATAAAAGAAGGATTAGAGCAGATATATAACCAGGATAATCTCCCCATTTCTGATACAAGGTTTCTCCCTTTATATTTAAAGGAAGTTCCAGGGAAAAGGTGCTTAATTCCCGGGAATGTTTTTTCATTATTTCCTCACCTGTAGGAGCAATAACCCCACCATAGGCTACATTCCCCGCCTTTAGAACAGCCCGCCGGTTCTCAACAGCCCTGAAACGGGCTGCAATCCACATCTGTTCCTGCAGGTTCCCTCTTTTATACCAGGCCTCATTGGACTGGTTTACTATAAACTGGGCCTCATCCACGCCCTTTCCTACCAGGCCAGGGTATAATATTTCCGAACAGATTACTGTTTTCCAGCTAATTTCTCCCATCTGAAAGATAACCAGCTCATTTCCCGGTAATTGTGAAACCATGGAAATACCTGTTAGCTTTTCAACCAGATTGCTAAGGGGCATATATTCCCCAAAAGGTACAAGTCGTACCTTGTTATAACGGTTCTTTATTACTCCCCCTGGTCCTATCAAAAAACTGCTATTATATCTGGCAAAATCATCATCCATTATAGAGAGACTGCCTATCTGTAAATAGGAATTTAAGCTCTTTAGCTGCTGCAAAAATCTATTGCGATAAAATTCATTTCTGATTATATCAAAGGTTAATGATGATTCTGGCCAGACTATCAATTCTGCCTCCGGTAATTGCCTGGACTCTTCCACTAAGTAATCCATGTTTTTTTCGATATTGTTTACCCGCCATTTTTCAACCGGATCCAGATTGGTTTGCACCACACCAACCTTAAGCCAGGAATCTATTGCATAATTATTAGTAAGATACCATCCTACTCCCAGGATAAAGATAAGTATCAAGATGGCAGGTAAGATAAAGCGTATTTTCCTGCTGGCTATAGTTTTATATAAATAGCCATTGAAGAGGATTACTACCAATCCAACCAGATAAATACCTCCATATTCAGCAAATTGTAATAGGGAGAGAAAGCTGCTCTGGGTATAGGCAGCAAAGGCAAAGGGAAAGGCAGGAATACTTCTAAATCTAAGAAATTCCATGGCAATCCAGGATATTGCCAGCCAGACGGGACTGACTCCTGGACTCCTTTTTACAAAAACATATATTAAGGCCCAGAGACCATAAATAGCCCCAAAGAATACAAAAACCAGTATGAGAAGAAACAGGGCAACTAAAAAGGACAGACCACTATGTTCAGCCAGGGGATAATATAGCCAGGAGGAAGAAAGGACCATTATGGTAATACCCAGCAGGTTACCGGCTATAAAGACAGCCAGATAACCCTTGTCTTCTTTTTTCTTCCATCTCTCCAGAAGATATAAGAAAGGGAGCAAGGCTAACCAGCTTAACGGAAATAAAGAGGGATAAGAAAAGGGGATACTAAAGAGGACTCCAGACAAAATCGGCAAGATATAAATATAATACTTTCGCAAATTAACCATTAACGCCACCTCTGTAAACCTTCCAGATCTTTGATCATCACCTTATTGCCAACAAGGTCAATTATCCCCTCATTTTTGAACTCACTTAGGGTTCGGCTCACTGTTTCTCTGGTTGTCCCAAGTATACTGGCCATTTCCTGCCGATTCAACTCCAGGGTAAATTCCTTATTTTTATCACCAAACTTATGGTATAACTCCAGAAGTAAGGTGGCCACACGGCCTTTTGTATCCCTTAAACCCAGATTCTTGATCTTACTCTGGGCATTTCGTAACTTTATAGCCATCTCATGGAGCATTCCCCAACCGATTTCAGGATTTTGGTAATAATAATCTTTAAATTTACTCCGGGAAAGGAATAAAAGTTCCACATCCTCCATGGCTATAGTTGTAGCTGGATACTCTTCAATACCAAAGAGAACTACCTCACCAAAGACATCCCCTGCCTCCAGGATTTCCAGGATCTGTTCTTCTCCTTCAGCATTACTTTTCAAAGCTTTTACCCGTCCATTTTTTAGAAAATAAACATTTTCCCCCTTTTCACCCTCCATAAAGATGGTGGTTCCACCTGGAAAAGACCTGCTTTCCAGTAGTTCACTGATTTCTTCCAGGTGTTTCAAATCCATTCGGGAAAAGAGGGTATAATTTTTCAGGTATTTGATATCTTCACTACTCAAATTTTTGCCTCCTCGATAATTTTAGCTATTCTTTCTTCTTCTGTAATTATTCTTTCCCGGGTATAATCATAAGCATAACAGGCTCCATTAATCACCTTTGTACTCAATCTTCCAGCAGCCTCTGGATTCCCCTTCAAATGGGGTGCATCAAGGAGGCCGATCTTGATGGCCTTGGCCAGGTTTTCCGCATTGCTTAAGGGATCTTCTTTTAAGGCTTTCCCCATATCCTTAATAGCTTTTAATAAGATCTCTCCTTCCCTTAGCAAGTCATCTCTGCGTTTTTTTATTAAGGGATCAGCGGAAAAATCCGGTGCTCCGTAAATCAGCTTATCTATTACCTGTCTGGCAATTCTACAACTTTCAATGACATCTTCAGGCTTTGCAGCATGGTCTGCTTCACAATAAGCTACTACATGTACAATATCGGGTTTTAAAGCCATTCCCAGGAAGCTGGCATAGGCTAACTGACCTTTGGCTTTATATTGGTCTACAGGAAAACTGGTTAAACCTGCTCTGACCTGGGTAAGGACCCGGAAATTCTCATCTTCCAGGCTTTCTATAAGCTTTTTCTTGGCAAACATCTTGGCCAGATCCATACTGGCTGAACTGGCATTGGGTGTATTAAACATATATTGAGCTACATAGGTCTTTACACCCATTTTTTTGGCATTATAGGCAGCCAGATAAGCCATTACTACAGCTATAGTATCATGGGCATCCCGTAAACTCCAATGGTGGGCTTCATTTACTTCAACAGGCAGGTCTCTCTCCCCATGCAATTTCATTAAATTCTGGTTTTCCTTAATTGCAGTAACTAAATCCCGGGAACTTCTACCATCCAGTATACTATACCAGGTTAAAGGGACTGCGCACCAGGCATTTTTTATGGTTTTTAATAATAATTCTGCCATCTGGACCAGGTCCTGGGTACCACTATAGGATCTTAAAAGGGGAAAGTTCCCCCTGCGGGAAGCCTCATAGAGGGCTCTTAAGTCTTCTTCAGTCCTGATCGGTACTCCACCAGCCCCTTTTTCATCTTCATCCATTTCTTCTGGCCGGAAAAAAAACTCCTGGGCATTTTGATCAGGTCCAATCGAGATTATATCCAGCACCTTAGCTTCTGCTATCTCTTTAATCCCTTCTATAGTTTCTACCATAGAAGGCAAGCCAAAATGGTGCCTGATTAAGGGGTAAGGCCTTTTCCTTTCCAATCTGTCCAGGAGATTATCTCCATAATCTATATTCTTTTCATCATAATCCCTTCCTTCCAGGAAGGCTATTATCTCTTCTATTTCCTCTTCACCATTAAAAATCCGGCTGAAAAAATCCAATTCCTTGACCTTATTGGCTACAGGCACTGTACCACCAAAGATATATGAATAAGAGTCTAATCCTCTCTCCAGGACAGCATCCTTAAGCCTGGCTACTATATTATATCCGGTTTCGGGAGTCAAACGGTAAGAAACTGCTACCATATCTGGATCTGCTTCAGCAACAGCATCAAGTAAATAATCAATACTAACAGCAGGACCCAGAAATTTTGTTTTATAGCCATGTTCTTCTGCTAACCGCAAAAAATTCAAGACTCCGGCAACATGAACACAATTTCCAATGGAAGCTCCAATGATCAGCCTCTCCAATTACCTCAACTCCTTCTACAAACACTTCTTTTACTAAATTATATCTCCCAATTTTTCCAGAATTCTAATATTAATTCCTTTATTAAGGCTCCTTCTTGGATAATAACCCTTGTTTACCAATTCAAGAATCTCTTTACTACTAAGTCCTTCTAAACCCAGGGTTTTGACAGTTCTACCTTCAGCCCAGAAATCCTTCTGGTAAACAATATTAGCCATATTTATAACCATATCAATAGTCGGGGTTTCTATATTACATACCCTGGCCAGGGAAGCAATTGGGACAAGACTCATAGGGACATCCTCAAAGATATACCGATGATTAATAGTCCCCGGTGCCAGTATACCCTGATATTGTCTGTTATTCTGTATTAATTCATATAAAGTTTTTCCTTTTATCCCATAGGATAAACGGAGCCATTCCTTTGCTGATAATGGATCTAAGCCAAAGGCATAGGCCACTTCCATTCTCTCATAATCCATTTCCTCAAGAATGCGGCAGATAGAAGGGGAAATCCCCTGTTTATAAAAATTAAAATCCTCTGGTGATTCAATCCAGGCCATATTCAATAAGGTCGGAGCTGGATGAAAAATAGCTCCAATATTATCAAGACTGGTCTTCAAAACATTTTCTACCGGTACAAATTGAGGTATAACCTGATTAAGCTGGTCAATAAATTTCCAGATCTTTTTGCTGGGGAATGAGGCTATAAAGACCTTTTCCTTCATTCCATAAATCCTTACTTCAGCAGGACCAATTACTCTACTGGCAAACAAAAAGGTCTGGGTTTCTGCAATAGCCACTTCAGCTTGACAATTGTTTTTCATCAACCCGTTGTAAAATTCTATAGCTCCACCTGTCCGACCTGGATTCAGGATAATAATCTGGCCATCCCGCAAATAAGGTGCCATCTTTCTGGCCAATGACCGATGGGCCACCGCCGGAGTAACCACCATTATCAGATCAACATCCTCTATTGCCACATCTATCCTGTTGGTAATGATATTTAGTTTTCCAAAACCTTTACATAGTCCGGACAGATTTATGCCACCCAGTTCCTTAACTGCCTCTAATCTGTCTGAACTACGATTATAAAGGTTAACCTTAGAACCTTTCAGGGCAAGATAGGCCGCCATTGCCTGTCCGCCATTACCAGCGCCAATAACAGCTATATTCACCCAAGCTCACCTCCAATAATCTTATTATTTTGAAATATCACACAAGGTAATTATTAAAAAACTGACTATAAGAATCTTATCTGTTTAAAGAATATGTTTTTTAAGGTGAAAAGTTCTTTATAATTTTATCATAAATCATATTCAAAAACAAGAAAAAATTGCAATAAAAAACTGTAGAATGCTGTCACAGCAATCTACAGTTTTTTAAGTATAGATATTTTACTTGCCTGCTCTGTAGTCTTCCCATCTTTCCTTTAAGTTTTTATCCTGTAAAGTATCCATCAGATATTCTGCATATTCCCCACCGGTGGCTCCTGTATCTCTGCCAGTCATGACGATCTTCTTTTCATAATTTCCACAGATATCCAGAGCCATCTGTAGACGGCTAGCCTCTTCCTGATAACCAATATGTTCAAGTAACATGCCTGCAGCACGAATTATACTGCTGGGATCTGCATACTGGGCCCTGCCTTCCTGTACCATCCTGGGGGCAGAACCATGAATAGCCTCAAACATAGCATAGCTTTTGCCAATATTGGCACTGCCGGCAGTACCCACACCACCCTGAAACTCAGCAGCTTCATCTGTCAGGATATCACCATAAAGGTTTGGTAAAACAAAAACCTTAAAATCCTGTCTCCGCTTTTCATCAATGAGTTTTGCAGTCATAATGTCAATATACCAGTCATCCCATTCTACTTCCGGGTAATCCTTAGCAATCTCTTTGGCAATATCCAGGAATAAACCATCTGTTGTCTTAACCACATTGGCCTTTGTAACAACAGTCAGTTTATTCTTGCCGCTTTTACGGGCATAATCAAAGGCAGCCTTTATAATTCTATAAGAGCCTTCATAGGTAGTAACAGTAAAATCAATGGCCAGATCATCATTGACCATTATGCCATCACTACCAAGGGCATAAGCCCCTTCAGTATTTTCCCGGTAAAATACCCAGTCAATCCCTTCTTCTGGAACCTGAACCGGCCGGACATTAGCAAACAGATCCAGCTCTTTTCTCATGGCTACATTGGCACTTTCAATATTGGGCCAGGGGTCTCCAGCCCGTGGTGTAGTAGTAGGTCCCTTTAAAATAACATGGCATTTCTTTAATTCTCCAAGAACATCATCAGGAATTGCCTTGTTTTGTCGGGCTCTATTTTCAATAGTCAGGCCATCTATATTTTTTATTACAATTTTACCTGCCTTGATATCATCAGCCAATAAAAACTCAATAATTTTCCTGGCTTCCTCTGTTATGTATGGCCCAATCCCATCTCCACCTACAATACCAATAACCAGTTGCTCCAGTTTACTGTAATCAATAAATTCTTCTTCAGCTTTCATCTTTTCTATTCTGGCAAATTGTTTTTCCAACAACTTACCAAAATGTTCTTTAGCCTTCTGAATATAATCTTTTTCTTTCAATTCTGCTCCTCCCTACTGCTTATATTTATACTTAAAAATCAAAATTATTATAACTTATATACTCTTTACAGTCAAATTTAGCCTGTTTTTTGTTGCAAGTTTTATTTAGATTAATTTATCCATTAATAAATTAGCTATTGAAAAATAAATCAACAAACCGGTTATATCAATAATTGTTGTTATAAAAGGTCCGGCAGCTATAGCTGGATCAGCTCCCAACCTTTTCACAACAAAAGGCATAATAGTACCAACTGCAGCAGAGGTAACCAGGGTAATAAACATGGACAAACCGATTATAAAACCTAAAACCAGACTACTCTGCCAGATTACAGCAATCAAACTGACCCCAAGACCTATAATAAGGGCTATAATAAAACCTACCCTGATTTCCTGGGCCAGGTGGTCCTTAAAATCAGACAGGCGCAGTTCACCAGTAGCCAGACCTCTTACAACTACTGTCAGGACCTGGGTACCAATATTCCCGCCCATATCCATGAGGACAGGGATAAAAAAGGCCAGGGCCACTACTGCCTGTAAGGATTCCTCAAAGCCACTGATGACAGAACCGGCCAGTAAATCCCCAAAAAGCAAGATGATTAACCAGGGCAGTCTCTGTTTTACCGCCTGAAGAACACCACCAGCACTCTCAATATCAGAAGTAACCGATATTTTATAAATATCCTCAGTCGCTTCTTCCTCAATTATATCAAGGGCATCATCTATGGTAATTACTCCTACCAATTGTTCATGCTTATTTACGACTGGAAGGGCCAGTAAATCATATTTAGACAGGAGTCTTGCCACTTCCTGCTGTTCCATATTAACAGTAACCTTAATGACATTCTCATTCATTATATCCCTTAAAACTGTATCTGGATTAGCTATAAGTAATTGGCGGACAGAAACCACGCCCACAAGCATCTTTCTCCGGTTTAAGATATATATATAATAAATCATCTCCTGTTCATGGACCAGATTCCTTATCTCTTTTATGACCTTTTCTACGGTATCATCTTCATAGAAAGCTATATATTCTGTATTCATCAGGCCGCCGGCACTTTTTTCGTCAAATTCCAGTAATTTCTGTAATTCCACTGCCAGCTCTTTTTGCATCAAATTCAATACTTCTTTAACTTTTCCCACAGACATAATTCCCAGAAAGTCAGCAGCATCGTCAGAGTACATATTTGAGATTATCCCGGATAAAGTCCTGGCATCATAGATTTTAGCTATATACTTTCCTGTTTTTTCATTCAAATAGCTAATTATCCGGGCTTTTTCTTTTACAGAAAACCTGTCCAGAATATCCTTGATTTCTTCTTTTGGTATCTCCATAAGAAATTCAGCAATATCTGCAGCATAGGCCTTTTCAAGAAATTTATCTATTGATCCATATTCACTGATAACATAGTCTTTGTCAAATAACTGCTTCATTTTCCTTCACCTCCCGGTTTCTTATTAACCCTTTCCTATTATAATAAAAAATGCTCTTTATCGCAAGAACCCTAAAATATTCCATAAGCTTTTCAAAGCTAAAACACATAAATTTAGCAAAAGTTTGTTTAAATTTCCACAAATTTATCAAGGATATAAGATACTCAAAAGAAAAAAGGGCGATTCTTTGAAATCGCCCTTAAATTTATATATATATTTTTATGCTTCTTCAGCCTTACGCTGGCTGATAATCTCTTCCTGTAATTTTTCGGGTACCTTATCATAATGGCTGAATTCCATGTCAAAACTACCATGTCCACCGGTAATAGATATTAAATCAATTGCATAAGTAAACATTTCTCCCTGGGGTACTTCAGCAACAATCTTTTGAGTATCACCATCAGGTTCCATACCCAAAATCCTTCCCCGCCGGGAATTCATATCACCCATTATATCTCCCATGAATTCCTCTGGAACTTTTACTTCTACCCGCATAATTGGCTCCAGTATTACTGGTTTGGCCTGTTCCATTCCTTTTTTAAAGGCTTTTGAGGCAGCTATTTTAAAAGCCATTTCAGAAGAGTCTACCGGATGATAAGAACCATCATAAACAACAGCCTTAAAGTCAACTACTGGATAACCAGCCAATACTCCCTCAACTTTTGCTTCTACAATACCCTTTTCAACTGCCGGTATATATTGATTTGGAATAGCTCCACCAAAGATATCCTCACCAAACTCAAAGCCGCCTCCCCGTGGTAATGGTTCCATCCGGATATGGACATGGCCATATTGGCCCCGGCCACCAGATTGTTTCTTGTGTTTTTCTTCCACTTCAACCTTGGACTGTATAGTTTCTTTATAGGCCACTTTAGGAGTTTTAGTGATAAAATCTACATCAAATTTCCGCTTACAGATCTCCTTAATAATTTCAACATGCATAGTACCCATTGCAGCAATCACTAACTCTCTGGTTTCTGTATTATATTCAGCCTTAAAGGTTGGATCTTCTTCAGGAATCCTGTTAATAGCATTGGAGATCTTTTCCTCATCACTGGCACTGGCTGGATAAACAGCCTGGAAGTACATGGGGTTTGGAAACTCAATTTCAGCAACCTTAATCTTAACACCAGAACAAATAGTATCTGAAGTTTCCAGATTATCTATTCTGGCAACAGCACCAATTTCACCTGGCACCAGTTTAGCGACTTCCTCCTGTTTTGCACCATTTAGTTTAAATAATTTACCTAATTTTACTTTGACATCTTTATCAGGTATGATGACCTCTTTATCCCTACTTAAAGTACCAGTAAGAACCTTAAAAATTGATAATTTACCAACATAGGGGTCAACCATGGTTTTACCAACCAGGGCAACAGCTGTGTCACCTTCTTTAATCTCTACCTCAACAGTTTCTCCATCCCAGGTACCTGTAACAACACCGGCATGGTCTGGAGCAGGTATCAACTTAACCAGATAATCCAGTAATAAATTAACACCGGAATTTTTCAGGGCAGAACCAGCAAAAACAGGAATAATCTCTCCACTGGCTACACCTGTCATTAAGGCTTCAATTAATTCCTCAACTGTAATTTCTTCATCTCCAAAATATTTCTCCATTAAGGCTTCATCTAATTCTACCAGTGATTCCAGTAAATCATGTTTATAGTCTTCAAATTCACTCAAATCAACATCAGTGACTTTCTTTTCCTGATTGCCCTCTAATTGATAGGCAACTTCCTGTAAAAGGTCAAAAACCCCTTTATAATTCTCACCACTGCCATCAGGAGCAGTTATTGGTACAAATTTACCCCGGAAAGTATTCTGTATTTCATCCAGTACCTTGAAAAAGTCAGCTCCTTCCAGATCCATCTTATTGACAAAGACAAATCTCGGAAGCTTATTTTTTTCTGCCATTGACCAGACATAATTAGTATTAACTTGAATTCCAGCAGTACCATCAATCAAGAGAACAGCACTCTCTACCATTCTCAAAGCACCTGCAACTTCACCGCGAAAATCGGCAAAACCAGGTGTGTCTATTAAATTGATTTGATATTCTCCCCGGTTAAAGCTAAAATAAGCATTACTTATTGAATGTTTATGACTTTTCTCTTCAGGAGTAAAATCAGATGCTGTAGAACCTTTTTCAATAGAGCCTGGATTAGCGATTAAACCAACATTGGTTAAAATAGTCTCTGTTAAAATGGTTTTACCCGCTCCTCCATGGGATATGAAGCAAAAGTTTCTAATTTTTTTAGTACTCATAATCAACACCAACCCTCTTTAAAATATAGTTTTGATAAGTACCCATTTCTTAGAAACTTATAAACTTTTATGGCTACTGTCAGAATTTATATGTTAATATTAAAATAATTCCTACACTTATCTTATATTCTAGGTAATATTTAAAATTCCTTTAATTTTAAAAAAATAAATAAAGCTTTTAACCTTCCTTTTTATAAAATCCTTATTGGGGTAAAATCCAAAAAATCAGCACTGACCAGATGAAAATCTATCCCCCAAAAATTACCCTCTAATCTATTGGCATGGGCTTCTTCACCATGGAGATGGCCATAGATACATATATCAATTTTGTAGGATTCCAGCAAATCAATTATTTCATTATGCTGGTGTTCTTCATTGACAGGCATATAGTGCAACATGGCTATTCTACACTCTGCCTTCTTATCCAGACTATCCAGAGATAACTGCAGTCTTATAAGCTCTCTTTTATAAATCTTCTCATCTCTTTCTGTAAAATATATATTATTAGGCACTATCCAACCCCTGCTGCCAGCAATAGCAATTTTGCCAAATGAGATACTATCATTCTGAATTAGATAAGAATCTTCGGGGAAAAGGGTCCTCAATTGGCCAATCCCCTGCCACCAGTAATCATGATTTCCCTTAACAAATATCTTTTTACCTGGTAAATGGCTGATAAAATCCAGATCTGGTCCTAACTCTTCCCCAGTAGAGGCCCAGGAAATATCTCCAGGAAGCAAAACCAGATCTTCAGCCTGTACAGTTTCAAGCCAGTTTTTATATAAACGGTAATAATGTTTTTCCCATTTTTCCCCAAAAATATTCATTGGCTTATATTCTTCTACTTCCTGCCACTTACCCGGTACAACCTTATTTTTAAATGATAAATGCAAATCACTGATTGCATAAACCTTCATCAAGAATCATCCTTTTCCCTTTGTTTATATAACAATATTAATTCACCCCACTAATAATAGATTATTTCATTAGGCCTAAAATATTTTTATTTGCTATATACTAAGAAACAGCAAGGAATAACCTAAAAAACAATCTATAAAATAATCCTGGCAAAGTGGAGGTAATCATGCTGGAAAACATTGAATTTGGCTATGCCTGTATCAGTTCCATTATTCAAAAATGTTCAACTGCCAAAACAGTGCCTTTAAGCAGTTTCAATAAAATTCCTGATACTGAAGGAAAAATATATCGTCTGGAAACTATAGCCAGAGAAAATCTCCAAAACACTACCCGCCTCTTATGACACAATCTGGCAGAAGATATAAAGCTTTACCGCTTTTCTTCCCAACTAATCCCCCTCGGCAATCATCCCCTTGGCCAGATCTGGGATTTTACAGAGGTATTAAGGGAAGAACTTATAAAAATTGGCCAGATTGTAATGAAAAATGAACTACGGGTTAGCACCCATCCAGGTCAATATACTGTTATCAATACCAACAATGAAAAAACCCTGGAAAATAGCATCAGAGACCTGAATTACCATGATAAATTATTAAGTGCCATGGGTTTAAACAATGAAGCTGTTATGGTAACACATGTTGGGGGTGTTTATGGTAATAAAGAAAAATCATTACAGAGATTTGTAGATAATTTTCAGCTCCTGCCTCCTACAGTACAGGCAAGATTAGTGATTGAAAATGATGATACATCCTATTCCATTAAAGATGTACTGGACTTATGTAAAGAAGTCAAAAGGCCAATGGTTCTTGATGTCCACCACCATTATTGTTATAACCAGGGAGAAAAACTGGAAGACTATCTGGAGACCATCTTTAATACCTGGAAAGAACTGAAACGGCCACCTAAAATACACTTTTCCAGTCCCAAAAGCAAAAAGGAATATAAAAATCATTCTGATTTTATCAATGTAAAGGATTTCATAGGTTTTCTGGAACTGGCTAAGGGTTATGCTTTTGACGTAATGATTGAAGCCAAGAAACAGGATGCAGTCCTGCTTAGATTACGGGAAGAACTACACAAAGCCCTTAATTGACTCTCCAGCTCAATATATTTCCCTTTATTCCTGTCCTGATGCTCTTTCTATTACTTAAGGAAGAAAGATAAGCCATAACAGTTGTTTTTAATGGAAAATACTGGTCTGGCCTTGATATTTTTATTTCGTAGTAAGAAAAAAGGGCCTCTAGCAAGTCTTCTATGCTTTTTTCCTCTACCAGCAAGTTCAGGATGTCCTCCTCAATCTTCTTTACTTTGGCTATATTTAAATCAACTACAGTTTCAATATCAGTAGTTGCTTCTCCATGGGCAGGGATAAAAACCCTGTAATTACTTTTTTTCAAATATTCCAGGCTGGCCAGGAACCTGTCCAGATCAACCAGAAAAGGCAATTTATATCTTTCCAGGACATAAGGAGAGAAAAAAGCATCTCCACAAAATAATATATCACCAATACCAACACCGATTTGGTCAATGGAATGACCGACCAGAGAAGGGAAGAAAAACTCTCCTCCTTTAATCTCTTTCTTTTCTCCAGGCAACAGGAAGTCTGTTACCCTGGAAGGAAGAAGAGTCTTCATTTCCTCCAGTGGGCTGGCACCGGAAGAGAAGCAATAGGCTTCAAATAAAGGATTTTCTATAAAAAGGCTTTCTTTATAAGCTGCAAAAATATCAAGATTATAATGCTTCTGTAAATAATTATTGGCACCACAGTGATCTTGATGGGCATGTGTATTTATTAAAACTGCTGGTGAAAGGCCTTTTTCCCGTAAAAAGCCATTAAGTTCCTTTGCTTCTTCTTCTAAGCCGCTATCTATTAAAAAGAGTTCTTTTCCAAGCCAGATCAGGCCTATATTTATAAAACCTTTAAGAATGGCTATATTTTCATCTATTTTCATAAAGTCCATTATTCCAGCACCCCCATTAGCTGACTACTTATAATTAAAACATATTTAAGGCTGATTGGCAATAAAAAGTGAGGGAATAAAAAACCTCCAGGCAGATCATCTAATTTAGATATATCAGACTATCTACCCTGGAGGTATTATATCAATTAAAGGAGTTATCCGGATAACTTATATCCTTTACACTTCTTCCTTTTCAGCTAACTGTATTTTTTCAGGCAGAATTAAGTTCAGGATAACTCCAAGGATGGCTCCCAGCCCCATACCACTGAAACTAAACTGCCAGATATTAATACTGATTCCACTTAAAGCAACAATCAAGATTACAGAAATTAAAACAACATTTCTATTATTATTTAAGTCAATATTATTCTCCTTAAGAGTCTTAAAACCTATAGTAGCAATTAGACCAAATAAGAGCAAGGATATCCCGCCAATTACTGGTGATGGGATTGTTTGAATCAGGGCTCCCACCTTGCCAATAAAACTGAAACAGACAACCAGAATGCCAGCCAGGAGTATAACAAAAGGATTATAAACCTTTGTCAAAACTAATACACCTGTATTTTCACTATAGGTGGTATTTGGTGGCCCACCAAGGAAGCCTGCCAGGGCAGTAGCAATTCCGTCACCAAGTAAAGTTCTGTGTAAACCTGGATCCTGTACAAAATCTTTACCTGCTGCCCTGCCTATTGCCTCTATATCACCCAGATGTTCTACCATGGTGGCAATGGCCAGTGGAGCTATCATAGTAATGGCCTGTATACTGCCACTAAATTTAGGTAAAGTAAAATTAGGTATAGCAAACCAGGCTGCCTCCCTTACTGGAGTTAAATCAACCAGGCCCTGGGTTAAGGCAAATATATAACCCACAAGGAGTCCAGCCAGGATAGGCACTATTTTCAAAATACCTTTAGCAAAAAGATATACGGCTATAACTACAGCCAGGGTAATAAAAGCAGTTAAAACATAACGGGTCTGGGTTAAGGCCAGTTCTGACCCGGAAAGACTCAGGGCAAGATCCGCCGGAACTGAAATATAATCTTTAATAGCGCCAGATAAACCTAAACCAATAGTTATGATTACCGGGCCAATTACTACTGGAGGCAGCAATTTCCGGAAAAAACCAGGCCCAATGACCTTGATCAGGATAGACATCAATGCATATAATAATCCAACAATTACAATACCAGCCATGGCCTGGGGAATATTATCCTGTACACTTTGTCCACTTTCATTAAGAATAATGGTAGCCAGGGGTGCAATAAATACAAAGGAAGAACCCAGATAAACAGGCACTTTACCTTTAGTAAGGATATGAAAAACTATTGTGCCTAGACCAGAAGTAAATAAGGCTACTGCTGGATCAAGACCAGTTAATAATGGCACCAGAATTGTAGCTCCAAACATGGCAAACATATGCTGAAAAGCCAGTATCAATACCTGGTATGATGGAATCTGTTTTTCTCTTATTTCATTAAGGTTTTCTTTTGTCTGTTGAAAAAAATTCATGTATAAACCCTCCTCTTTTATTAAAAAAACCTTTTATCCAGTCTGATAAAAGGTATACCTGCACTCCTTTATCAGCCTCACTGGACTAATTTAAAAGGATAAACTATTTAGTTATTTCTGGAAAGAATCAAGACATTCTCTTCATCATCAAGTTCCCGTAAGTTAACACTGACCACTTCTTCTCTCGAAGTTGGTAGGTTTTTACCTACAAAATCTGCCCTGATAGGCAATTCCCTGTGTCCCCGATCAACCAGGATAGCCAATTGTATAGTTTGAGGGCGGCCTATATCCATCAGGGCATCAAGAGCAGCCCTTACAGTTCTACCGGTATAAAGGACATCATCAACCAATACAACCTTCTTACCATTAATATCAAAGGGTATTTCTGTTCTGTGTACTATTGGTTGCTGTGCTATTAGGGATAAATCATCCCTATATAAGGTTATATCCAATATCCCTACCGGAATCTCTACCCCTTCAAATTCCTTTATTTTTTCCGCCAGACGCTGGGCCAGTGGAATTCCCCTTGTCTTTATACCCACTATAACAAGATCCTCTGTACCCTTGTTCTTCTCTACAATCTCATGGGCAATCCTTGTTATGATCCTCCTAATCCCATCTTCATCAATAATCATTTTCTTAAAATTTAGCTCCTTTTCCATATACCTCTCCTTTCTCCAGGTTCCCTGAAAGAAAAAAACTCCTGCCTGTGAGCTAGGAGTTATACATCTTATTAATCCGTTTTCCTTATTAGCCTCACAGGACTAATTTAAAAGAACCTTTTATTTTCTTTTAATATATCAGAATAAGATATACTCTGTCAAGTCTTTTTTAAAATTTTCAATACAGATTTAAAATCTTCTGGCAAAGGTGCTTTAAATTCCATCCATTCTCCGCTAAGGGGATGTTTAAAGCCAAGGATATAGGCATGGAGTAATTGTCTTTGTACAGGCAGCTTATTCTTTTTGCTCCTGCCATATTTCTCATCACCAAGAATAGGATAACCCAGATAGGAAAGATGGACCCGGATCTGGTGTGTTCTTCCTGTTTCCAGTTTTACCTCCAGGTAGGTATAATTCTCAAACCTATCTAAAACCTTAAAATGGGAGATAGCCTCCTTGCTATTACGGTCTGTTACAGCCATCCTCTTTCTTTCCCGGGGATCTCTTCCAATCGGTGCATCAATTACACCTTCATTATGTGGTAAATTCCCCTTAACTATAGTATGGTATATCTTTAAAACATCCCTTTCTTTAAACTCTTCTACCAATTTTCTATGGCTCAGGTCATTTTTAGCTACCACTATTGCCCCAGAAGTATCCTTATCCAGCCGGTGAACTATGCCCGGCCTTTTGACACCATTTATTCCCGATAAACTATCAGAATAAGCCAGGAGTGCATTTACCAGGGTATTCTCCTCCTGCCCAGGCACCGGATGGACAAGGAGTCCTGGAGCCTTGTTCACAACTAATATACTTTCATCTTCATATATGATCTCCAATTCCATTTCTACTGCTTTAATTTCTGGGGTCCGGGCTTCCGGGATTATTACTTTTATCAAATCATCCCTTTTAACTTTATAATTAGCTTTTCCGCTTCTCCCATTAACAGTGACCATATTTTCCATGATAAGTTTTTGTATATAGGAACGGGAAAGGTCTTTGTATTTACTGGAAAGAAATTTATCCAGTCTTTCCCCCTGCTCTATTTCCTGAACAAGAAAATTAGCCTCCTTCATATGTATCACCTTCAGATTTCCAGATAGATATAATCAACAAACCAGCCCCAATATTAATCAAGATATCTGCCAGATTAAAAACAGGCCAGATCCGGAAATCCAGATAATCTATAACATATGACAGCCTGACCCGGTCAATAAAATTGCCCAGGGCACCGGCAATTAAAAAAATTAAGGCAAAATCCTTTAATAAACCTGCCCGGCTTTTATATCTATATATTAATAAAAATACTAAAATCAAAGCAGTTATCAGCAGTAATAAATATTTTTTCCCGGCCAGTATTCCAAAACCTGCACCCCTATTTCTAACATAGGTTAAATGAAAAATATTTTCGATAACAGGCAAGGACTCTCCCGGGAAGAATTTTTTATCAATATTTAATTTAATTAATTGGTCTATCAAGACCAGTACCATGATGAAAAAATAAAACATTTTTATACCCCTGTAATATTGTAGCACATTGATGCTTATTAAACAACAGGGAAGATTATATCAGCTTTCTTTTTATTTTATCTATCAACATCTCCTTTAAGACCTGTAAAGCTGCTTTTTCTTTTTGCTGCCTCTTCCAGGTCTTCTACTTCATCATCATAGATAGAATCTTCAATACCCACTGCCCCAATTATTTCTTCTTCCTTTTCAAAGAGAGGGTCAGCCTTAACATAAGGTTCACTGGAAGTCCCATACTGGGCTACATCCTGCCAGGCATCTTCTCCATCATATATGCTTGTTTCATTACCATCATCAGCTCCCCAGATAGGAGGTCGCAGGACCTCTTCCTCAACAGGTCTTTCTCTACTGGCTGTCAGCTCTTCTTCTATTTTTTTGCATTTTTCACAGAAAACAGTATAAGGTACTGCCTCTAATCTCTCTTCCTTGATCCTATTAGCACATCTCTGGCAAATACCATAACTACCAGCATCAATCATTTCCAGGGCCCTATCTACCTCATTCAAAAGAGTAAGGGCATTATCCTTTAAGCCCAGGTCTTTAGCCCTTTCAAAGGTCTCAGTACCTAAATCTCCCGGATGATTATCATAGGCTGAGAGCTCATTTATTGCTTCCCTCTGGCTCAGTCTTTGTTCTCTCTCTATACTATCTATCTGTTCTTCCAGTCTTTTCTTTTCACTCAATAGTATCTCCCTGTATCTTTCCAGCTTGTTTTTTTCCATGGTAGATATCTCCCCTCCATATTTTCTGTTTCCATTAAAGAATTACCACTATAGATATGTTTCAACAATTTTAATGATCCTGGCAACAAATTCAGCAATGAGAGGAATATTGGATTGGGCCAGGTCAAATAAAATAATTAAAAATAAGGCTCCCAGAACAGTAGCCCCGATTGCTATCCCCAATCCCCTGGCCAGGCCAGAAATAAAGTTTATAACCAGCATCCTGCCCGGAGACCGCACCAACTCAATATATTCTACCAGATTAATGCTCTGGATTCTCTCAGAGATTTCTATCAGTTTTCTCATTATTTCATCTTTCTCTTCTTCTGTCATTATTGACACCTGCCTGTCCTTCCTATAAATTTATTATGTTATAAAAAAGACTTTAGTATACTGGTAGTATACTGGATATAAAAGAAAAAGCCCTAACGCTTTAACTGCGTTAAGGCCTCCCTCTATTTTATTCTCCTAAAGCCATTTTCTCATAATGTTTGTATAGGGCATGGAACCTGCCACTATAATTTCGCTTCCAGGGCTTTTTCTTACCACAAAAATGAATAATCACAGTATTCTTAATGACCGCATCCATATCCCATTCTCCATCCAGCAGCTTATAATAGCGATAATACCTGGCATCATAATTATAAAGCTTTTCATCTAAAGTTTTAATCTTTTTGGAATATAAACAGTTTAGAATATCCTGATCTGGCATTATCAGTTTTTTTCTGTTTTTTACCACAAAGTCATAAATTTCCTTTTCCTCAATGCTTTTCCTCTGTAAATCCAGATTCATTAAAAGAACCCCGGAATTATAATAAGCTTCAATTTCATAAGGCATTAATCTGATTCTATTTATTTCCTTAACTGATATCAGATCATGGTAAGCCGCAGCATATAAATAATCAGTTAGATCTGTTTCATAAAGTTCCCTAAGGGGATTAATCACAAGAATATCGGGATCCAGGTAAAGTATCCTATCCAGATCCTCTGGCAAAAATCTAAAAGCCAACAAACGATAATACATTGCTTTGGTATAATGCAAAAGGGTAGGTGCATCTTTAAAATATTCATCATCTATAGTGATTACTTCCAGTTGCTGGCCATTCCTGATAATATAATCTTCCAGATCCTGCAATTCTTCCCTCTTTAGTGATGAATGCATTAAATAGATAGTGATATTTTCCTCTTGATTATTATAAAACATGGATTTTAACATAACTTTTAAAGGCAAAATATAATTAGAATCAAGAGTAACAAGGATATTCATCCTTTCCTTCATCACCCCCATTAACTATATATGATAGAGATTATATTTAAGAATCAGCAGCTAAGATTTTCATGAATTCTTCTCCACTTATGGTCTCCTTCTCCAGAAGATATTTAGCCAATTCATGGAGCTTTTCTTTATTTTCCTCCAAAATACTATAGGCCTCTCTATAGGAAGCCTTTAATATCTTCTCTACCTCTGCATCTATCCTGGCAGCAGTTTCAGAAGATACCAGGAGAGAACTATCGCCCCCTAAATACTGGTTATTTATAGTCTCCAGAGCCATCATGCCAAATTCTTCACTCATCCCATATCTGGTAACCATGTCTCTGGCCAATTTAGTAGATTTTTCGATATCATTAGCAGCACCGGTAGTGGCAGTATTAAAAATAAGTTCCTCTGCTGCCCGGCCGCCCATATAGGTGGCAATCCTGGCCAGGGCCTGTTCCTTGTTTAATAATACCCGGTCCCCTTCATCAATCTGCAAAGTATAACCCAGGGCACCGGAGGTTCTGGGTATAATGGTTATTTTATGCACTGGAGCTGTATGGTTTAATTTAGCAGCCACCAGGGCATGGCCAATCTCATGATAGGCAATGGTTAATTTATCTTTCATCGAAATTACTGCATTTTTCCGCTGGTAGCCTGCTATTACCACTTCAATGGATTCTTCCAGGTCTTCCTGGCATACATATTCCCTGCCCATTCGTACTGCCCGGAGGGCACCTTCATTGATAATATTGGCCAGGTCTGCCCCGGAAGCCCCGGAGGTAGCCCGGGCTATTGCATTTAAATTGATATTATCAGCCAATTTAACCTTTTGAGCATGTAATTTTAAAATAGCTTCCCTACCGGCAAGATCTGGTAGCTCCACTGGAACCCTGCGATCAAAACGACCTGGTCTCAATAAAGCTGGATCCAGGGTCTCAGGGCGGTTGGTAGCTGCCAAAATTACTACCCCTTTATCACCATCAAAACCATCCATCTCTGTTAATAGCTGATTTAGGGTCTGTTCCCTTTCTTCATTACTGCCAGGACCAGTATTTCTTTTTTTACCAATAGTATCAATCTCATCAATAAAGATAATACAGGGAGCCTTCTCCTGGGCCTGCTTAAACAGATCCCTGACTCTGGCTGCCCCCATTCCTACAAACATCTCCACAAACTCTGAACCGGAAATCGAAAAAAAGGGAACCCTGGATTCACCAGCTACAGCCTGAGCCAGTAAAGTCTTACCAGTGCCCGGAGGGCCTACCAGGAGGACTCCCTTGGGAACTTTAGCCCCAATCTTTTTATATTTTTCCGGTTGATTGAGAAAACCTACCACTTCTGCCAGGGCTTCTTTTGCTTCCTCCTGTCCGGCTACATCAGCAAAGGTCTTTCCAGTTTCAGCCTCTACATAGATCCTGGCATTACTCTTCCCGAAAGACATGGCATTACCTATTCCACCCATCTTGCCCTGCATCCTTTTGACAAAAAACTGGCCCAATCCAATAAAAATAAACATGGGCAAAATCCAGTATAAAATGAAATCCAGGAGGGGGGAGGCCTCTTTGGGAATCACTTTTTGAAAATTAACATTGGCCTTATAAAGCCGATTTACCAGATCCGGATCATCCATCCGGCCGGTTATATAAATATTTTCCTTTCCTCTTTCATCCCTGATAATAAAGGCTATTTGCCTATCCTGCACCTCTACTCTGCTGACTCTTCCCTGCTCCAGCTCCCTTAAAAAGGTCCCATAATCTACCTGGGTTATATGCCTTTTTAGTAAACTGGGAAAAACAAAAGTATTAAGCAATAAAACAATAATTAAAACTGTTATAATATAATAAAGTATCGGTTTTCTGGGATTTTTTATCTCCATAATTCTTTTCTCCTTTTAGTTCCATATTCTTTTATTGGTTACAGGAAACAATCCTTTCCAGTATATCATTTAATTTCTCCATTCCACGAATTATTTCCCTGAAGCTTTCTTCTCCTTCTTTATACAATTCACGGGAAATAAGTTCATTCATCTTTTCATTAATTTGTAGTAAAATTTCTCTACCCCTATCTGTTAAGTCTACCTGAACTACCCGTTCATCTGCCTTATCCCTGGCCCTATTCAAATAACCCATATTCTCCAGCTTCTTACACATTGCTGAAGCATTAGCCCCTGCAACATTGATACTTTCAGCCAGATTTCCAATCGAAAGGATACCAAAATGGAATAATTCCATTAAGATTCTACCCTGTAGCATGGTTAAACCATATTCAGCAAAAATCGGGTTAAAGAGTTTGTTGATATTTTCATTTATTTTTCTGGTATATTCCAGAATAGCAAATTTAAAATCAGTTATATTCATAATAAACCCCCATAAATAGGATAATTATCCCTGATGTTTTTTTATTTATGTTCTATTTTTATTTTGTTTTTTATAGTTTGTGTATTGTATATTTAATTTTTATTTTTATTTTAAAACTAAAACCATATTTCTTTCTTATTGCTTATTGCTTATTGCTTATTCCTTACTTCTTACTTCTTAAATTTTAAATCTTAAATCTTAAATCTTATATCTTATATCTGTCATGTAAAATGTTATATGTGTTATATGTTATATGGGTTATATGTTATATATTCAATATAATATCTATACTTTATATATAATATAATAAATAATTTTATTTGTCAATAAATCCTTTGACGCTCCTGAACCTTATTTTTTCCGCAGTAAAACCTGCTTTTGTCCCTGTAGTGTTATAATATTTTCCTTTTCCAATTCAGACAGCTTCCTGCTAAGGGTTTCCTGGCTCAAACCGATAAGATTGGCCAGTCCCTGCCGGTTTAGGGGTAATTTGACCAAGATACCATCAGCCCTCTTTTCACCACTTTCCTGGGCCAGGTCCAGAAGCAGCCTCATGGTCTTTTCCCGGGCATCCTCCAGGGCCAGTGAGATTAACTTTTGTTCTGTCTCATTGAGGCGGTCAGTAATTGAAGCCAGTAAATTAAAAGAAAGCTCAGTATCTGTCCTGAGCAGGTTTTCCAGTTCCTTTTTCCCGATCATACAGATCTTACAATCTGTCACTGTTTCAGCACTGCTGCCATGTTTTGCTTCCCGGAAGAGGACAAATTCCCCAAAAAAATCTCCACTCTTTAAGAGCCGTAAAATATACTCTCCCCCGTCTTTGCCGATAGTATATAATTTTACCAGTCCGGAATCAATAATATAGATAAACTCATCAGGCTCATCTTCCAGATAAATAATCTCACCACTCCTATACTCTCTCTGCTGAACCAGCCTCTCCAGTTGGCCAACTTTACTTTCATCTAATCCGGCAAAGATAGGGACTTTATAAATACAGGAATCTCCATGACAATGCTTACAGGGAGCCATTTTATCATTCCTTTCTTTTCTGGAATATTCTTTTTATTTTAAGTTCAAACCTTCTTTTATAATAATTCGACAGAAAATAGCTGTAGCCTTTTTTTGATTAAAGTCAGCCTTATTATAAATAATCCTTTTACCCTATAACAAGTAAAAACTCTGCTTTCCGATTTTTCACGATAGTATAAAATACCATACCAAAGATTAAGCAGAAAGCAGAGTTAGATTACCCGAAGATTTTTATCTTTTTTATTTATCTTTTTAAAGAATATATAGTATCCCCATTATCAAGATTAAAGATCCTGATTTCATTATCTTCAATCATGGCCATAGTCGGTACAGATGGCTCCTGTTTTGGTAAAGCAATACTACCAGGATTAAGAAGTATGACGCCATCTTTTTCCTCTAAAAGTGGGAGATGGGTATGACCAAATACCACAAGGTCAGCTCCAAATCTGCGGCCAAAATCAAGCCTTTCCTCCAGGGTTTCATGCTGATGACCATGATAGATTACAATCCGGAAACCCTTATTATCATATATGGCATAACCCGGTAGTGGATAGGGCAATACCCAGTTATCTACCAGTGAATCTACATTTCCCTGTACAGCCAATAAATTATAGCTCTCTTTTGTAGCCTCATTTATTTTCTCTGTTAAAGCAATAGTATTATAGCCAGCTGGTAAGGGATTACGGGAACCATGATATAATATATCTCCTGCATGAAGCACCAGATCTGTATCATTAAAATATTTTTCTGCTTTTTCCCAGGCTTCCAGACTACCATGAGAATCACTGATAACTGCTATTTTCATCACATGACCTCCTTAAAATGAATAAGTCAAACCTGTACTAAGAGATGTAAAGTTATACTCCTCACCAAAGAAAACCTGCCCACTTAAATTAAGATCTATATTGGCAGATAAAGTATTCTGATATACCGGACTTATAAATATTCGGCTACCATCTAAATTTAACATGGACATTAAAGAAATAGAAGAAAAATCGTCCACAGGATAAGTCAGGCTGGCACTTAAAAGATCAAGCCTATCCCCTCTACCATTCATGAAGATAAATGGACCCAATACTGGTGAAAGACTCCTATTACCAAGTCCCAGATACTCCAACTGCAGTGTAATTTTAGTATAATAGTTAAGATTATAGCTATAATCTATTCCCAGCAATAAACTATTACTGCTATCCAGGACATCATCAAAATAATGGCCAAAAGCAGCGTATACTCCCATACCTTTTAAATCACCTTTTAGTGTCAAAGCAAGTCTTTCCCGGGGAAAGAAAGAATTTCTAATAGAAAAAGCTTCCTGAACATAGTTAAGAGTCAAATCAAAAGCTCCAACACCAAACCTACCCCTTACTCCAGTTTTCATTTTATTAAAATCTGTCGAAAACCCTCCAGGATAGGAAGCAAGCAAGCTTAGTCCTGAATTCCACTCTAAGGGCAGATATAGCTCCAGGGCATCAGTATATTTGCCAGAACTCTCTCTATCTGCAACAAGTGAACCAGGAGTATAATCTACCGGGTTAAGCAATGAACCAAAAGCCCAGGAAACAGGCTGCCGTCCAACTGTCAGGCTGAAATCATCGAACTTACGCCGCAGATATAGTTTTCTGGTATAATATGCAGCATCTTTATCCTCCAATAAGTCCAGCAAAGGATCAGTAACTATAAAGGAATATTGAATCTCATTATTTCCTACTTGCGGGAGAAACAAATCTATATTTAAAAAATCACTAATCTCTGTTTTATAAGTACCGTCATGCCAGGAAAGATTAGCCAATATAGCATATTCTCCACCGGCTTCAATAGCTGAAACTTGTCCTACAAATATGAATATGAGTAATAATAACAAATACTTGCGCATTAAATTCACCTCTCCAAAATCACTATCCTGTCCTCATAGAACAGCTATCTTCTTTACTGTCTAATTTTACCGGAGATTCTCCAAAGTAAATGTTCCTTCCGGTATAAGCGGATTAAATTCTATAGCCTTAAGAATCACCTCTGTACTGGTATCCTTCCTTAATTTATCTTCCATTACAGACCGTAATGGATACCAACGTCCCTCAATTTCTTCTACCTGTAAAACATTTAACTCTTTCAATAATCTTCCGCTCCGGGCATATAGTTCTTCCTTAAGACCTACGAATCGCTCTTTATCTATCCATATTTTTCTTTTATAATAAGAAACCTCTTTTCCTTCCCTGGCTAAACCTTCCAGTACATAGCAGGGCCGTCCATCTATTTCCTCTTCACTAATGATTTCAAATTCATATAAATCAATCAGTTTATCAGATTCCATCAAATCCTGATAAGAAAAATCACTACCCATCATCCCCTGATTAAGCATATGGCCAGAGATTTTGACAATATCCTCTGCATCAGGGAAGAACATCCATAACTCGTCTCCCCTTTTCAGAAACTTTGTTCCCCGATCCCGGGGATTAGTAAACTCAGTTAGACTGTTCTGCTTATCTGTCAAAGAAATCATGGTTTTACTCATCTCTCGCCTGCCACTTCTTATAATCATCTCCATTTCTGCCCTGGCAGTCTCAAGATACTCATTATCATCCCTTTTGTTGATAATCTCTTCAGCAGTCAGGGCATGAACAAAAGTGGAAGAAGTAAAAAGTAGAATAAATATAGCTAAAAAGGCTAAAAATCTCTTCATCTAATCAACTCCCAATATTTATTTATTCTAGTAATAGGGGGCTTTTCCTTTATTTATATAATAGATTAATATTCCTTATCTTTAATTATTGATGCAGATCTATGCTTCCCGCATGGCTTCAGTAGGTTCCAGTTTTATGGCTCTCCGGGCCGGGAAAACACAGGCTAATACTACAATGATTGTTCCCAATACAAAGGCAAAAATAGTATTTTCCAGGGAAACAGCAGGATAAATCATGGTATTAAGCAGGATACCTGTATCCATTCCTGACAGGGCCTGGCCATAATCAAATCCTTCTCTTCCTAAATAAGCAGTAATTAGATAGCCCCCCAGGGCCCCCAGAAGACTCCCTATCAGACCCATGAAACCACCCTCAATAAGAAAAAGTTGTAAAATCTCTTTCTTTTCCAGTCCCAGAGCAGCCATCATTCCAATCTCCCTGGTCCTTTCTCTTATAATCATAATCATGGTATTAATTACTACTATACAGGATAATAATACCAGGAAGATATAAATGAAATTAAAGATCACTTCCGAAAGATCCATTAAGGGGATTAAATCACTGGTTTCCCGATAACCCAAAGCCAGATAGCGCCCTCCTCCCTCCAACGCCAATAGTTCTTTTACTTCCGGTAAAACCTGTGAAACCATCTTCCTATCAGGGAGTACCAGTAACAATTCTGTTACCTCCTCATCCATTTCCAGAAATCTCTGGGCCTGGTCCAGGGGCAAATAAAAGACCATTTCATTTAGCAACTTTAATCCGGTATCCAGTCTACCCACAACCTCAAAAGTTACCCCTTTTAAAGAGCCATAGGCAGTATTAAAGAGAATAGTTACCTTACCTCCTACCTTGGCATTAATCTTTTCCAGTAAAGCAGTCCCCATAACTACTTCCTGCCGGCCAGGCTGGACCATCCTGCCTTCTAACAGTATATCCCCGATATTTGTAAAAATAAGCTCCTTATCTGGATTTACCCCCCAACCACTCATGGTTACCAGTTCTTCTTCTGTGCTGACCAGGGCAGCAAACTTCAAACGGGGAATCACCAGCTCCACATTATTTACACCCTCTAATGCCTCAATCATCACATCCAAATCCTCACCATTAAAACCATCGACAGGATAATTGAGAGATAATAAACGCTCCTTCAACTGATATTCCTGATCTATAATCTTAATATGGCCAGAATTATACTGGATATGGTCAGCAAAAACAGAATCTACCATACCTACTACTATACCCCTGGCAAAAACAACAATCATCACCCCAAAGGCAATGGCTATAATTGATACAAAAGACCTTAATTTACTGCGAAATAAATTCTTAAAAGCTATTTTAATTATATATCCCACTACTCTCCCCCCCTAGCGATGATAGATAGATTCTACCGGGTCTTTATCTGCAGCCCAATAAGCTGGCAAAATACTGGCCAGTAGTGAAACCAGAACTCCAAAAACAAAAACTTCAATAAAGGCTGCAGGATTCCAGGCAGCATATATTTTACCTAAAATGGGCAAACCAAAGGAGGCCATATCAACTCCATATAAGGCTTCAAAGTCCATACCATATACAGATAAAAACCAGATAGTAATTATACCTAAAACTATACCTATGATTCCACCAATAATGCCGATTCCCGTTGATTCCAGAACAAAGGTATAAACGATTTCCCTGTTCTGTAAACCCATGGCCTTCATCATGCCGATCTCTTCCAGTCTTTCCAGAGCAGCCAATATGACAGTATTGATTATAGCAATGGCAGCAATAACCAGAATTATAGCTAAAATAACCTGCTTTTCCAGCACAGCCGCACCCAGGAAGCTAAAGGCCTCCAGTTCCTCCCAGGAATAAACAGCCAGATTGCTATTTGCCTTTATTAAATTTAAGCCCAGTTCTTCTGCCAGCCTACTGGCCTGATCTTTATTCTCTATTCTAATAAGTATCTTACTGACCTGCTCACCTACACTTAAGGCTTGCTGGGCCAGATCCAGAGGAAGATAGACTATATTCTGATTAACATTGGGATTACTGGTATGCAAGAGGCCAGCTATTTCTACATCAATAGTATTAAAAGTATTGTTATTATCTTTTACCAGAAGAGTAATATAATCACCGACACCCAGGTCCAGCAGCTCTGCCAGTCGTTTCCCCAGTACTGCCTTATAGTCACCAGGCTGAAAGATATCTCCCTCTACAAATTGTTTTTCCAGAGCAAAAACCTTTAAATATTCTTCCGGAATAATTCCTTTACCCATAACAGGTAAATTATCAATTCCATTACTAAGCAGTGCTGAAAAGTTCAATTCTCTTGAACCGGCTAAAATTCCTGTTAGATTTTTTACACCTTCCAGGACCCTTTCATCTATAGTAAATAAATTATCCAGGGCCAGTTCATCCTTTGCCTCCCAATAGTTCTTATCCACTATCTGTAGATGAGCACTTTCATAATCAATAATTGTTTCATAGGATAATTCTGACATGCCTCCAATAAGGGAATCAAAAAAGATATAAATTAAGATAGCCATGGCAATGATTATAGATGTAAAAATACTTCGATTACGATGCCTGACCAGATTCTTTATAGCCAGTTTAGTCAGAAACATTTATCTCTTCCCTCCTTCTATCTTCGGCAATCAGGCCATCCCTTATTTCCAGCATACGCCGGGCATAGTCCATCACCAGGGGATCATGAGTAGAAAAGATAAAGGTAGTACCTAACTCTTTATTCATCTTTACCATTACCTTTAAAACCTCTTCACTGGTCTTCGAATCCAGATTAGCTGTTGGCTCATCAGCCAGTACCAGTTTGGGCTCTTTTACCAGGGCTCTGGCAATAGCCACCCTCTGTTTTTGTCCACCGGAAAGTTCATGGGGCCTCCTGTTCTCCATCCCTTCCAGACCAACTGCTGCCAGTATTTTTAAAACCCTTTCCCTGATCTCCTTATTATCATATTTGTTGATTAACCTGATGGCAAACTCAACATTCTCATAAGCTGTCAAAACAGGAATCAGATTATAGCTTTGAAAAATAAAACCTATATTAAACCTACGTATCATAGCCAGGTCTTTTTTACTGAGTTCATTTAATTCCTTTCCATTAAAAATAATGGTCCCACTGCTGGGCTTATCCAGACAACCAATCATATTTAACATAGTAGTTTTTCCAGAACCAGATGGCCCAAAAACAGTAGTGAATTCACCTTCATCTACCTGCAGGTCAACTCCCCTTAAGGCCGGTACCTCAATCTGGCCCTGCCTATAAATTTTCCTGACTCCCTTTAGTTCCAGTAATGCCATATCCTTATACCTCCCCATTTTCTTAATTAATTCTATTTAATAAATAACTACCTCTTTTTTATGCCATTCTCTACAAAATACAACATCTTATCATAAATCTCCATATCATCCATGTCGATCTTTCCATCCTCCATAACTAAATCTACCAGCGAATAGATAAGACCACTCAACATCCGGGCCAGAAAATCCAAATCAGCATCAGGATCTATTTCTCCCTTTTCTCTACCAAATTCTAAAAGTTCCTTGAAAAAGTCACTGCTTAGATACCGGTGTTCTCCATAAAGCTCGCTTAAAAGATCTTTATCAGCCACTAACATCTCACCAATGGGCACCAGACGGGGATTCTCTTTCGCAAATCTGATTCCGCTAAGAAAAACCTCCCGTAAAAGCTGGAAAAAGCCATATTTTTCCCTGTTCATTAACATATCCTTATTTATGTATGATAGCTTCTTTTCAGCAATAATTTCCATGAGATATTTATACAGATCTTTTTTATCCTCAAAATACTGATAAAAACTACCCTTGGCAATACCGGCATTATCTGCAATAGCAGTTACCCTGGCCTTATGAAAAGAATAGCGGGAAAATTCATCAATGGCTGCCTCGATAATCCTTTCTCTCTTCTCAACAGGCAGATTAAAAAAAGTATCAGTGGGCATTTTCATCACCTTTCTATCATTATTATCATGTGTGAATATGACTTCATGTTCATATGAATCTCTGGTCATATTATACCACAAATAAAAAAAGATAGTCAAGGAGACTATCATAAACATAAAAAATCCCTGAATTTTTATATTCAGGGATTGCGAAATATTTACATTATACTACTATCAGCAGCAGTATTGACAACCACAGATTTTTCCTTGTTTATTGCATAATCCTTATACCGTTCATAATCACTGGCCCTGCATTCAACGAGTAATGAAGTGCCATTTTCCTCATAAGCAACCTTCAATACACTGGCCTTTTCATGAAAATAAGAAATCAATTCTCCCCGGTCAAAGGGGAAGAGGAATTCACAACAAACATAGTCTTCAAAGATATTTTTCCTAATTAAGCCTACCAATTCATCCAGGCCTATTTTTTCTCTGGCTGAAAGATAGACTACATTATCCTTCACCAGGGGAATCTGCAAATCTATTAAATCAGCCTTATTATAGGCATATATAGTAGGAATATCCTTAACCCCTATCTCTTCCAGTGTTTTATTGGTGACCTCTATAAAGGTTTCATGCCGGGAATCAGAACAATCTACTACATGGATTAAGAGATCTGCCTCTGCAACTTCCTCCAGGGTAGAATGGAAGGCCTTTACCAGATGATGTGGGAGTTTATTGATAAAACCTACTGTATCTGTAAGCAGAAAAGCCTTGTTATCAGGCAGGACTATCTTCCTGACAGAAGTCTCCAGGGTAGCAAATAACATATCCTTTTCAAAAACCTGTTTTTCCATTGATCCATGATAATTTTCTATCATTTTATTCATGATAGTTGATTTGCCAGCATTAGTATAACCTACCAGAGATACTACCGGCATACCGCTGTCTTTTCTCTTCTTTCTTTGTACTTTCCGCCTGGAAGCTAATATATCCAGCTCTTTCCTTAAGCTGCTGATTCTATCTTCTATTTTTCTCCGGTCCAGTTCCAGGCCGGTTTCACCGGCTCCCCTATTGGCAAAACCTGAACCTCCCCCCTGCTGGTCATAGATCTTCCTCCCTACCAGCCGGGGAAGCATATATTGCAGCCTGGCTACTTCTACCTGGAGTTTTGCCTCCCTGGTCCTGGCCCGCCGGGCAAAGATATCCAGGATCAACATAGTCCGGTCAATAGCCTCTATCTCCAGCTTATCTTCCAGGACCCGGATCTGGGAAGGGGAAAGCTCATCATTGGCGATCAGGAGATTGGCTTCAGTATATTCAATTAAAGCCTTTAATTCTTCTATCTTACCTTTACCCAGATAGTGGCTGCTATTGATCTGGTCCATATTTTGTGTAACCTCTCCCACTATCTCTATATCACAGGCAAAAGCCAGGCCCCTTAACTCCTCCATCAGGTGGGCAAAATCATCTTCCCTATTTCTATAATTTACCCCAACCAGTATCCCTTTTAAGTTTTCATTCATATTAACATCCTTTCAAAAACCAGCCTCCTGCCAATTACTCTGCCATAGCTGTTTCAAGTACTGCCTTTTTTCTCCATTTACCCCTTTTATAAAAAAATGAATTAATGACAGACCCTAAAACCCAGGCAGTCAATAAAGAAATAAAGACTGATTCTGGTCTCCCTGTAGGATACTCTGGGCTCCTGGTCAGATAGGCTAATCCATAGGCAATAGGTACCCTGATCAAAATAGTTGTCATCAAAGAAATCCACATGGGGGTCAGTGTATCTCCGGCACCACGCATAGTACCGGATAGGACCTGGGTCACTGCCATGGCAATATAACCAAGAGCCAGTATCCTCATAAAATACATACTTAAATCAACCAATTCTCCTGTGTCAGTGAAGATACTCATCAGATATTTGCCAAAGACCAGGATAATTATCGTAATTACAGTAGCAACAAAGACCGCCATCTTCAGGCCATCTCTAGTTCCTTTCTCAACCCTATCCATCTTCCGGGCACCTATATTCTGTCCCACATAAGTAGTCATAGCTGTGCCAAAAGTAAAGTTAGGCATCATGGCAAAGCCGTCAACACGCATAATGATAACATTAGCGGCGATAACCATTTCCCCAAAGCTATTGGTCAGTTCATGGCAAAGGAAAAAATAGCCTGAGTTATACCGGAAGGGAGGCCAAGACGTAAAAGCCTGCCCGGGTATCCCTTACTCAACTTCAACATCTTCAGGTTCAGGTCAAAATGCTCCTTCATGCCCAGCAATTTTATTAAACAGAGTACAGCAGATATAGCCTGAGCTATTACAGTCGCCAAAGCTACACCGGGAACACCCATATTAAAACCTGCCACAAACCAGATATCCAGAACAATATTCAGTGCTGTAGAAATAAGAAGAAAAATCAGGGCTGAAACAGAATCTCCCAGTCCCCTTAAAATACCAGATAATATATTGAAATAGGAAAAACCTGCAGCACCGAGAAAGAATATATTCAAATACCCTTCACTCCAGTCTATAATTGAAGACGGAGTATTAAGGAATTGAAGCAAGGCCCGGGTAAGCATAGGGCCGATAATCATTATAATCAATGAAGTAAGGGCAGTCAGTGTAATGGATACACCGATGGTTCGGGAAAGACCTTCCCGGTCCCTGGCGCCAAAATACTGGGAGACCATGATCCCGGCTCCTGTAGCCACTCCAACAAAGAGTACCAGGAGGAGATTCAAAATAGGTCCAGCACTGCCTACTGCCGCCAGGGCATTATCCCCTATATACCTGCCGACAATAATGGAGTCAGCAGTATTATAAAACTGTTGGGCAATATTCCCTATCAGCATGGGTATTGAAAATTCCAGTATCCGTTTCCAGGGGGTTCCCTCTGTCATATCTCTTGCTGTAAACAATTTACTGATCTTAACCATATCTATAGCCTCCATCCTTTATTATTACTTATAAGTAAAACTAGTAATACAGGCAAATATTTTACATAAAAAATCCCTCCTTATAGCCTTTATAAAAGACTAAAGCAGAGGATCAAATTTGCTTTTCAGGAGAGATTATAATAAGATTTTACAAAAATAATTATATGGTTATTGTATCATATTTAGGCTATAGATACAAGGGTTCCTGAAAATCCACTCTAGTTTTTTAGCAAACTGGATATCTTTTTATATATTAACAAAACCACCACACTATTTACCCCACCTTTAATCAGATTAAAAGGAAAAATAAAGGTAAACAAAAAACCCCAATCAGCAGGAAGACCATATAAGGGAAAAATTATATACTTATTTGATAATAAAGCCAGTAAACTCATGACCAGGGTTCCACAAATAACACTTATAAGGGCTGTTTTCCTGGTTTTGTTATAATTATAAATTAAACTGGCAGTTATAACAAAAGAGCTTCCGACGATAAAATTTGAAAGTTCCCCCACACCTCCAGTTGTAGTTTTGGTTAGGAAATCCACTATATTTCTGATCAGGACAATCATTATACCATATACTGGACCCAGGCTAAAACCTCCTATCAAAGCTGGTAGTTCTGCAATATCCAGTTTCAGGTATTCAGGAAACAAGGGTAAGGGTATTCTTATAAAGGTCAATATATAAGAAATAGCTGCCAGCAAAGATACTTTTACCATCTTATTTGTTTTTATTTTTCCTTTGCTCATGGTATTTGAGCCTACATTCATCTTTAATTCCCCCCACTATAATATTTATTATAGAAAAATAAAAATCCCTGATATAATCAGGGACAGGATAAACAATAAAAGTATCTTCTTTCATCCAGACTATACTGTCGGCTCTGGAATTTAACCAGATCAGCTCTTTATAAAATAAAGAGTTCGCGGGCTATACCGCCGGTCGGGAATTTCACCCTGCCCTGAAGATATATCAGTTATTTTCTTTTCATAAATAATTATACCATATTTTTGTAACAAGTCAATTAAATCTTCCAGATTATTTTCCCTTTCCTGTATAAATATGCACTGCATCCCGGAGAAATTCTGCAATACCAGCCTGTTTTTCTGCAAAATAGGATTCATAATAATCTTTAAAACGTTCATCATCAACATAGAGCTGGACTACTCCTGCATGGGCTTCCTTTGAATAATTATCCCAATAAAAGGTCAACCATTGGCGGTGTAAATCAGCTGCCTTTTGGGCCAGGTCTCCAGCGGGATCACCTGTCTTAAATGCGGTCAACAATGTTTCCATAAATTCTTTTTCCAGTTCTCTTATTTCTTCATATTCCCTTTCAGTCATCTTCAAGAACTTCTGATTAAACCGGTCAACTGCTTCATCACCGTATTTTTCTCTAACCTCTTGACCATATTTCCTTTCATTTTCTTCTACCATCCTTTTCTTAAAACCTGCAAATTTTTCTTTATCACTCATTTTTATTCTCCTTTCTTTAGCATCTATGGTTTTTTCAAGATTTGCTATTAATAAATCAAGACGGTGTCTTTTTTTCAGGAGTTTTTCCCGGTGTTTTTTTAAGGCTTTTAACTCATCAAAATCTGGACCATTAATAATCTTTTTAATATTTTCCAGCTCTACTTCCAGTTCCCGGTAAAAAAGAATTTGTTGTAAACGGTCAACCTCTTTTTCACCATAAAGCCGATAACCAGATGAATTTATCCGGGCAGGCTTAAGGAGGCCTATCTCATCATAGTACCTGATTGTACGGGAACTGACTCCGGCCAGGTCTGCTAATCTTTGTACTGTATATTCCAACCCCTATATCACCTCCTGCTAATAAAACTATACACCTTTACGTAACGTCAAGGTCAAGAGATTTTTTAAGTATTTTTTTGATTTTGATTTTCCATGGATTTTTTATATATTATATAGCTTTAAATATAACTTTAAAAAATTTTATTATATCTCATTATTAATATATTTGAACAATAAAGAAAGGACAGCAAAACTGTCCTTTAATTTATAATTAATTATTCTATTGGAACTCGCCAGCCAAAAGAATGCCAGATGCCAAAATTATCTTTAATAATAAGACCTCTCTGGCCTCCCATAGCTGCATCCAGATAATAGGGATATCTCTTACCAGGTGTAAAGTGACCTTTATAATTACCAGGGAAAACTACCTCTACTGCCTCAAAAAGCAATTCATCTTCTGTTACTTTCAAGGCCCTGGTCTCTTGATAGCTATCACCATAATTGGCCTCAATAATCTTCTGGATATTGCTTTCTTCTTTGACCAGGTCAATATTTCTCTGCATGGCTACCAGGTAGTCTTTGATTAGTTCTTTATAAAATTCATAGGAAAAGAAAATATCTTCCAGGACACTTGCCCTGTATTTATTTACCTCTTCTGTCAAATGATAATTATCCTCCTCCAGGATTTCCAGAAAACCTGCTAAATATTGCAGCAAGTAACTATCTGTAGGCCTATTTATCATTTCCGGGTAAACTTCCCTGGCTTTTTTCAGCATCTCCTGGGTATCATAGGCAAAGAGGGGTGTATTATTAAGACCATAAAAAATAAAATACAGGTACTTTTCATAGAGGTTTTTTACTTCCGGAACCCTTATTGAATAAGGAAAGTCAAGCAAAAATTTCTCCTGAAAGAGGGCCCGTTCTATAAGCTCATCCCAGCCAATAATTAAGGCAGCATCTTTGGCAGGAGGATTGCTGGATTCCCGTACCATCAAGTCAATGTATTCCCTGAAATCCCGGGTAAGATAAGGAAGATATTTTTTGTAAAACTCATAATCAATTACAGGAAAAAACATACCCTCTGCTGTTTCAACCTTATAGCCAGTTAAATTTGTTTCCAGCAAAAGTTCCTGCAAACTACCTTCTCCTAAATTTTTTATCCTGTCCAGCTCCTTAAATTTACCCAGGTCAAAATCCTGCATGTATAAGTCCAGGAGTTTTTCCTGTATCCTGGTCGGGAAATACCTCTTTTCCAGATCTACAAGATGGAACTTCTGTTTTATTTCCAGTTCACTGACCAGGCTGGTAGCATTTTCCGGAGATAGGTAGGCAATATTTTCATCAATAAAGGCTATTATTGCCGGTAATTCTTCCCTGTTTTTTACTATTTCATTAAAGTTTTTTATTATTTCTTTTTCCAGAAGTATATTCCCGGGATCCCCCCCTGCCTTTAGACAGATGGCCAGGAAACTAAAGATTATTAAAGTTAATATCAAGGTTTTTCTTCCTATATTCATCTAAATAACAGCCCCTTTTTTCTACTTTCTGTCCATTTAGACGAATAAAAGCATAAAAAAGTTCCATCTCCAACTTATCTTATTGAGAGGATTCATTTATTAGATAGAATATCCCAGGGTAAAGTATCTACTTTTGCTCTTCAGGCCAATTACTGTTTTTTAAATTAAACCCATATGTTCTTTTGCCCTTTGCAGAGTTACAGCAGCAATCTCTTTTGCTCTTTCTTTTCCCCTGTTCAATATATTATCCAGATAACCCTCTTCTTCCACAATTTCTTTATATTTTTCCTGTATGGGCCTTAATCTTTCAATAACAACTTCTACCAATTCCTTTTTTAATGCCCCATAATTTTTACCCCTGAAATGGTCTTCTACTTCCTCCTTGCTGCTATTTGTCATTACCTGATAGAGGACCAGAAGATTCTTGACTCCAGGGGAAGCATACTCAAAACGGGTCTCCATATTGGAATCAGTAGTAGCTCTCATAATTGTATCCCTGATATCATCTGCTGAATCCAGGATCCCAATGGAATGTCTTTTCTTTACTTCTCCAAGACTTTTACTCATCTTCATTTCCGGATTATCAAGTCCCATTATCCTGGCACCACTTTCCCTGAAGAGGCCATTAGGTATCTTAAAAACCTCTCCATAAAGATGATTAAAGCGCTGAGCAATATCTCTGGTGATTTCAATGTGTTGTTTCTGGTCATCACCTACCGGGACCAGATCAGTATCATACAAGAGGATGTCTGCAGCCATCAGTACTGGATAATCAAATAAACCTGTACCCACAGTTTCCATATCAGCTGCTTTTGTTTTATATTGGGTCATCCTCTCTAACCAACCCATTGGTGTTACACAATTTAAGAGCCAGGTCAATTCGGCATGTTCCGGAACATGGGATTGAACAAAAATAGTGGATTTTTCAGGATCTATACCACAGGCCAGATACAGGGCTGCTACTTCCCTGACTTTTTTTCTTAAATACTCAGGACTTACATTTTCAGGAATGGTTAAGGAATGTAAATCAACGATACAGAAAATATTATCATAGAGGTCCTGATTTTCCACCCACAGGCTTATAGCACCTACATAATTACCAATATGTATCTGTCCTGTTGGCTGTACGCCGGAGAAAACCCTTTTTTTCCTTTCTACTTTACTACTCATATTTCATAACCTCCTGTGTTTAATTATTCTAATCTTAATAAAATCAGTTCTACAAAATAAATAAAAAGAAAAGACCCCCGGAAGAGGGTGTCTTAATAATCCAGACTGATATCTAAATTATCCTCATCTACATCATCCAATTCCAGATTATTAACTGCTACATCTTTTTCAATCTCATCATCAAGTTCTTCCTCTTTATTTAACAATTCCAGATACCCTTCCAGCATTGTTTTAAACCGTATTTTGAATAATTCCCTGGTTTCCTGTAAACTTTGTAAGGATTTGTATTCTTCCTGTAATTTATTCCTTGTTTCTCTTTCCATTCTTTCTGCCTTTAGTTCTGCTTTCTTTATGATCAGATCTGCTTCTTTATGGGCCTGTTCAGTAATCTCTCTGGCTGTTTCCTGGACAGTCAAGAGAATCCTCTGTAACTTTTCTTCCATTTCTTCCTGGGCTGCTACTTTTTCTTTTAGTTTTTCATTTTCATCCTGGAGCATATTCAATTCTTTCAGCAGCCTTTCATAGGCCATTCCAACTTCATCAAGGAATTCCTGAACCTGTTTAACATTATACCCAAAAGTTGTTTTGCTAAACTCATGGTTATAAATATCAAGGGGGGAAATTTTCAATACAACCACCTCTTTTCTTTATTTTTATATATAACGATGTATAAGGAGCTTTAGCCTGTCCCGATTTGAAACACCGCTTATCTCTACAACCTTTATCCTGCCTCTGCCCCGGATAGAGATCAAATCCCCTTCCTCTACTCTGGTAGAAGGATTAGAAACCAATTTATAATTTATTTGCACCTTTTCACTTGCAATTTCCCGGCTGATCTTGCTCCGGGAATCACCAAAACCAGCACTGGCTACTGCATCAATCCTCATGGAAGGAACCGTAGTTCTGATTTCCTTCACCCGGCTATGAGGCATTACCAGGTCTTCTGCAGAGATCTCCAGAACTTCTACTGGTACCTCGTGGACCTGGACAAGGTTTAAGCTAATGTAGTCTTTCAACTCAGCTGCTACAATTACCTGGGCAAAGTCTTCCGCCACCAGAATATCCCCGACCATCTCCCTCTTTATGCCTGTACCCAGGATAGCTCCCAGGAAATCCCGGTGACTTAAGGCCTGGAACTTGAAATTACCGCTTATTTTTAATATACTGACCGTATTCTCCACATGATCAGGGTAAATATAATCAGGAAATATGCTGATTCTTTTCCTCTCGGCAGTAGGATATCCTCCTTCTAATTTAAAATTTATCTCATTGACCTGTTTAATAACCCCGGAAATGATATTACATTCATGGGGATTTAAAAAATTTGTTCTTTCTTTACTCTTTCTTTTTAAGACAATTTCTGCCTTATCAAGGACATGGTTAAGTAGGATTTTTTCTTCTTCCCGATGAAGATGGGAAGTCAAACGCTCCCTGTCAAGCAAACTAAAACACTCCTTTTACTGATTATATTCCTAAATCTATTGCCAGATAATATAATAATCTTAAGATAAAACTACGCAAGATATTCAATAATAAAAGAGCAATCAGGGGAGAAAAATCCAGGCCCCAGGCCACAGTGGGCAGGTATTCCCTGATGGGTTTCAATATAGGCTCTGTTAATTTATATAATAATCTTAATAAATTACGCCAGTTATGATTATAGATATCAGGTGCCAGCCAACTTATTATGGTTCTGATGATAATTAGCCAGCTAAAGATATTAAAGATAGTTCTTATTAGATATGATAAAAAATACATCTTATACCTCCCTCTGTATTTCTTCCACTTCCCTTAGTCCAAAAAGAGAAGTCCCTATTCTAACTATTGTAGCACCCTCTTCAATTGCCACTTCAAAATCATTACTCATCCCCATAGATAGTTCTCTTAAATTAAACCCTTTTTCCTTCATTTCTTTCCTGATAGCAGCCAACTTATTAAAAACCGGTCTAACCTCTTCTGGAGTTTCTACATAGGGTGCCATAGTCATTAAACCTCTTATCTCCATATTATTTAAATTACGAGCTTCAGCCAAAAAATCCTCTACTTCCTCTACCCTAATACCCTGTTTATTTCTTTCTCCTGCTACATTTACCTCCAGTAATACCGGCATAACCCTATTATGCCTGGCCGCCCTCCTGTTTATTTCCTCAGCCAGAGACCAGCTATCCAGGGAATGAATTAAGACACAATTATCCATTCGCAGAAGATACTTTACTTTATTTCTCTGCAAATGACCTATAAAATGCCAACCAATATCCGGCCTCTGCCTATATTTCTCCCTCAATTCCTGCACCCTATTTTCCCCAAAATATTGCAGGCCTTTCCTATAGAAAAAATCAATTTTTTCTATAGGCTGATTTTTGCTAACTGCCAACAAAACTATCTCACCAGGATCACGTTTCACCTTAGTGGCAGCTTTTTTTATTCTTTCCTCTATATGGAACAATCGGGATTTAAGGTCTGACTCAAGTAAATGCAAATTTTACACCCCTTTTCGGCCATAATCCAGGTCTGCTGGATTGGTTACTATATTATCTCCCAGGTCTACCCCTTCAACTATCACCAAATCCCTGTTGCCATTTAAAACCCTTATCTGTACAAAATTATATGTATTCCTTAATGGGTCATATACTAATACACCTTCACCTGCAGTAGTGGTAAAGATAGCTTTTCTGGGAATGGCAATCCCCCGATAAATATTTTTTATAAAGTGAAAATTAACCCTGCGGGTATTTAGCCATTCTTCCAGAAAAAGATTTAATCTAACAACTAAAAGCCCCTGTTCATCCTCAATCTTGATATCAATTATATTGGCTTCAACCAGTTTATTATCTGGCTCATCTATCTCAATAAATACAGTCTCCATAAGTCTATATCTTCTAATTTCCTCTTTATCACAGGGGATAATAAGATACATGTTATTGTTATTAATAATTCTAAATAAAGCCTGTCCTTTTCTTATATAGTCATTATTAAAATTCTGTTTAAAATTCCTTTTATAAGACCGATATTTATCTACAGTCATATTATTAATGCTACTGAAAGTCAAGACTTCTTCCAGGCCGTCTACAGCATAACTTAATAAGCCAGCATGGTGGTTATAGATAGTCCTGTTATTGAGTCTGGCTATTTCTTCACCATAGGCTACCCTTTTCCCTTCCCTGGCCAGCAATTTTACATAACCAGCTTCAGGAGCAGTATAAACTGTCTCCTCCCTGATAATTAAACCCTCTGCCCGAAAGCCATCTACTACTTCTGTATAATCAGCTATAACTATATCTACCCGGTTCTTTATTGTGTAAAAGTAGAGAAAGAAAAAGGCCACAAATAGGAAAATAATGAAAAAGGGAAAGAAAGGTCTCTTTTTTTTAGCACCTTTAAAATTATAATTCTTTATTAAACTCCTTTTTTCCTCCACAAAAAAAAGATCTTTATTTTCCTGCATATAATCATCCCTATATCTTGGAATTAATCCTTACTTTCAGGTAGATAGATTATGCTGGCCATTCTTCCGGTCTTACCTGCTTCTCTTCTATAAGAATAAAATAATTGAGGATTTCCAAATGTACAGAGATTGCTTAGAAATATCTTCTCTCTTCCTACCCCTGTTTCTTCCAATATTAAAATATTGGCCTGCCACAAATCCAGGAGATAGTGTTCTTTTCCCTTATAAACAAGCAATTCTTTATACCAGGGAAAAGCCCTCCTGAATTCCTCAATTACCCTTTCATTGACTTCATAATAATCCCGGGATATAGATGGCCCCAGGGCTACCATAATATTCTCTGGACTGGAGGAAAAAGCCTCCTGCATCTGCAAAACAGTCTGCCGGGCTATTTTTTTTACAGTACCTCTCCAGCCTGCATGGGCCAGAGCTACCACCCTTTTGACAGGATCCAGAAAAAACAAGGGTACACAATCTGCATAAAAAGAAATGAGGGGGATTCCTTTTTTTGCAGTTATAAGGGCATCTACTCCAGGAATACTATCCTGAAAATCCAATGCCCCTGCCCCCTGATCCTTCTCTGTAACTATATAAGTATTTCCACCATGAACCTGTTCTGCAGCTACAAAAGTTCTGGAATCAAATCCTAATGAATTAGCTAATTTTACCCTATTATTCAAAACATCCTCTTTTTTATCACCAACATGTAAGGCCAGGTTTAGTGAATTGTAAGCCCCTATACTAACTCCGCCATTACGGGTAGTAAAATATGCCTCAACAGCATATTTTGCAAAACTATCAATCTTTAGATAAAGTAGATCCCTATCCTCAACCCAGGTAAACAATAGTTACTGCCTCCTCAATCCTTTGACCTTTCCTTAAGTAAATGCTCCAATTCCTGTATAAATATATTTAGATCTGTAAATTGCCTGTAAACAGAGGCAAACCTTACATAAGCAACTTCATCCAGCTCTTTAAGATAATTCATCACCATTTCACCTATCTCAGTGCTCTGGACTTCCTGCTTCATTTCATTTCTAAGATTCTTTTCCACATTATCAATTAATTGATCCAGCTGTTCCTGGCTGATAGGTCTTTTTTCACAAGCCTTTAAGAGACCTGTCTTTATTTTATTCCGGTCAAATAATTCCCTTTGACCATTCCTTTTTACAACCATCAAAGGTAAGTCTTCCAGGCGCTCATAAGTAGTAAATCTCTCTTTACAATTCAGACATTCTCTTCTCCGTCTGATACAGGTATATTCTTCAGTATAACGGGAATCTATTACCTTGCTATCTTTATGATCACAATAAGGACATTTCATTTGCTCCAGTCCTCCCAACATCCTCGACTACTTTCCTAGTATATCATAAATATTTTTAATTTTAAACCTTATCTTCATTCAGTTCTACCAAAATAACATCTTCACCTATTTTTCTAATTTCATCCCAGGTGATTACCTGATCATTTTTTTTCAGAAAAAAATTAAATAACTTGTTTTGATGAGCAGGAACCACAAAAGCCTTGATTTGACCCTTTTCCACCTCTATATCTATATCATCAATAAAACCTAGTTTTTTCCCCCTTTTAATATCAATTACATCCTTCAATTTTAATTCAGAGTTTTTCAACACAAACAGCCCTCCTTTTTCTTGGAAACTTATAAGAATTCAAAATTATTATATGAAGGCCAGGGCTGAAGTGTGCAAAGAAAAAACTGCCTCAGGGCAGTCACAGGGAAAAACAAGTTTCCTATACTCCTATACTTCTACATTCAAAACCTCTATATCAATTAATTTAAATTCCGGCCAGGCTGGTTCTAACTTAATTTCCTTAAAGTTATCTCCTAAGGTCACTAATTTTTTATTTTCCGGACTCTCTATAACCTCTTTTTTATTTAGGTCTCTAATCCATTCCACCATCTTTAATCTTAGTTCCAGCTTTTTATCACTGGCATTATTTTCTGCCTCTTCAATACAGAGAGGGGGTAATAATACACACCACCAGTTAGATCCCTCACCTTTTCCCAGAATAATTTTTAAGGCCAGGTAGTTACCAGCAGCTAATCTTAGCTCTGCATAGGTCCTGGGTGGAAAATCAAATTCTCCCAACTCAAGCCTTCCTCTATATTTCACACCTTCCTTTTCCAATATTCCATTAATATATTCTTCCAGAGCCTGGAGATCTAAATTCAGATTATCATTAGACCTTATATGTTCAATCAGCCTTTCTCTCACTAATCTTTTTATATATTGATCTTTAGGAGAATTGCTATTAGCAATTACATGTAAACGTAGGAGATTATCTTCAGTAAAAGCATTAATATAGTCCCCCTTTTCTTTTAGCAAAAATGCACTATTAGCATTTATGCTCAATATGACAATTGTAACAAATATAAGAAAGAGAATAATCCTTAATTTTTTAAAAAACATCTCATAGTTCCTCCTTCACATGCCTTCTTAAGCGTTTCAAGGCTGCCTTCTCCAGCCGGGAAACCTGTGCCTGTGAAATACCTATTTCATCTGCCACCTCCATCTGGGTTTTCCCTTCATAAAAACGAAAAGAAAGGATAAGTTTTTCTCTCTCATTTAATCTTCGCAAGGCTTCTCTTACAGCAATTCCTTCCAGCCAGCTCTCATCTTCAGATTTTTTATCACTGATCTGATCCATAACAAATATTGGATCTCCTCCATCATGATAAATAGGTTCAAAGAGAGAAATGGGGTCCTGTATAGCGTCAAGGGCAAAAATTACCTCTGACCTGGGAATTCCCAATTCTTTGGCAATATCATTAAGAGAAGGCTCTTCAGAATTCTTGTTTTTCAGGCTTTCTTTTACCTGTAATGCTTTATAGGCAGTATCTCTTAAAGAGCGGCTAACCCGGATGGAATTATTATCCCGCAAATATCTTCTGATTTCTCCGATAATCATAGGAACAGCATAAGTAGAAAAACGGACTTTTTTACTGAGATCAAAATTATCAATTGCCTTCATAAGGCCTATACAACCTACCTGAAAGAGATCATCAACATTCTCTCCCCTATTATTAAAACGCTGAATAACACTGAGAACGAGGCGTAAATTTCCATTGACAATAGTATTGCGTGCTTTCTGATCTCCCTTTTGCATCTTCCTGAATAAAACTCTCATTTCTTTATTACTTAAGACAGGTAGCTCAGATGTATTTACTCCACTAATTTCTACTTTGTTCCCCATCTAAATTCCTCCCGGTCTCTTTTCTGATCTTTTTACTGTTTTTATTCATTATTTCCCATTACACCCTTTTTATACCTGGTACATATTGGGTCTATAAATAAAAAAAAGAAGGGTTTGGCCCTTCTTAAACCAGTCTATCTCTTAAAACTAGATTAATTTGGCTACTTCCCTCCTTAACTTCCTGATAATTCTTTTTTCCAGCCGGGAGATATAAGATTGAGATATTCCCAATATATCAGCAACATCCTTCTGGGTTTTTGTATTACCAGATTTTAAAAGCCCAAAACGGAGAATAAGGATGGTTCTTTCCCTCTTTGTTAATGCTTTCATGGCTGTTTTTAATAGTTCCCTATCAATCTCTAATTCAATATTTTTATAGATAATATCAGCATCAGTTCCCATAATATCAGATAATTTTAATTCATTACCATCCCAATCTATATTTAATGGATCATCAAAAGAAAGTTCTGCTTTTTTTCTATTATTTTTCCGTAAATACATGAGTATTTCATTTTCTATACATCTGGAAGCATAAGTGGCCAGCTTGATATTTTTATTGACATCAAAAGTACGGACTGCTTTAATTAAACCAATAGTACCAATTGAAACCAGGTCTTCAATATCAACACCGGTATTATTGAATTTCCTGGCAATATAAACTACTAAACGCAGATTATGTTCTATCAGTAATTTCCTTACCTCTTCTTCGCCTGCCCCTAATCTTTCCAAAAGATAGGACTCCTCTTCTTCCTCCAGAGGTGGGGGTAAAGTCTCGCTACTACCTAAATAATAAATAGCTGACCGGTATAAGCCTATTTTTTGCAGCAATTTGATCCAGGTTATTTTCAGCTGGACTTTTATAAGCAAAAAAAACTTCTTAAGCATTATTCTGCCCCTTTCATATTTGTTCTAGATTATTAATTTAGGATGAATGAGAGCCTGATAGGAATTTTCATGGTCCAGAACCCTCTTGCTTATTCCTATAACACAATCCTCTATCCTCAACAGCTTGTTCTTATAGAAAAGCTCAACAAGATCTGGTCTAAAGCCTAACATAAGTCCATTTTCCTGTCCCAAATCAGAGAAGGGAAGAAGACGTATCCTTTGAGCAAGATCATATTCCTGAAAAATATCTATTAAGCCAAAATCTCTATTTGCACTGGATAGGATTTGCTTTTGTATTTTCTCTGGAAATAAAGGAAGAAGGGCAGATAACTCGGCAACAATAACAGGTGCATTGCTGAAGGGATCAGTTAAGCTGTTTCCGGTATCCAGCAAACCAGTTAAGCTTAGCTCTCTGCCTTGAAAATATATAACAATGGCTAAGTATAATTCATCAGGTAATTTATACTTCTGTATAATACTCCAGCCGAAATTTCCTAATAAAAATAAAACAATAAGACCAATACACAGCTTGAGAATACCAGTATTAAAAGGTGAGCCTCCATAAATATAAAATAAAGATAGGGTTGTTCCTATAGCAATAAAGGTAATCAGATAAAGCCTGGTTACTGCCCTTATGAACCTGGCCTTATCTAAATCAGGAAAAGAAACCTTCACAATCAGTAAAGCACTAATTATATTTAATAAGATATGTAAAATAAAACTTATAAAATAATGTAAAGGAATTTGTTGTAACAAAAAAGCAAAGATAAGATAAAGATTGGCTATATTGGCTCCCAATATCAATCTGGCCCAGCTTATCTTTATTTCCATTATTTTTGCTATTGCCCATATTATGGCAGTTGTCATCAAAAAATTATTAAGTAGTGTGATATCTACATAGATAATCATTCTGATTATACACCTACTTATCAATTCAATTTATATATATGAGGAAAAAAGAGTTTTAGACCTGCTTTATTTATCTTATTTTGTCATATTACCCCAAAAGTAAAAAATCTCGATACGGTATGTATCGAGATTTGTATTCAACTAATACCCTGCTTATGCTTTCTGCCTGCGCAGAAAGGCTGGAATATCCAGGTCATCTCCAGTAAAATTTTCTATATCAAATTCTTCTACAAGTTTCTCCTCTTCTTTTTTTCTGGCTGCATTTCTTTCATCAAAACCAGTAGCTATAACTGTTACCTGTACTTCTTCATCAAAGCTCTCATCAATAACAGCACCTAAAATAATATTGGCTTCTGGATCAGCAACTTCCTGGATAACCCGGGCTGCTTCATTGGCTTCATGAATACCTAAATTCAAGCCACCTGTTATATTCAATAATACCCCTTTGGCTCCATCAATGGAAGCTTCCAACAAAGGTGAAGCAATAGCTATTTTTGCTGCTTCCATAGCCCTGTTTTCTCCTTTAGCTCTACCAATACCCATTAAGGCTGACCCGGCATCTGTCATAATAGCTTTTACATCAGCAAAATCCAGGTTTATAATTCCTGTAATGGTTATAAGATCAGAGATACCCTGGACCCCCTGCCGTAAAACATCATCAGCTATTTTAAAGGCATCAAGAAGACTGGTCTGCCTTTCGGCTACCTCCAGCAAACGGTCATTAGGGATTACAATTAAGGTGTCAACACATTCTTTTAGAGTTTCAATCCCCTGTTCAGCCCTTTCCATTCTTTTACGACCTTCTACAGTAAGTGGTTTGGTAACAACAGCTACAGTAAGAGCACCAAGACTTTTTGCTATTTCAGCAACTACAGGAGCTGCTCCAGTACCGGTTCCACCACCCATTCCAGCTGTGACAAAAACCATATCAGCACCTTCCAGGGCTTCTGCTATATCTTCCCGGCTTTCTTCAGCTGCTTCTTTACCAATAGCAGGATTTGAGCCAGCACCTAAACCTCTGGTTATTTTATTACCTATCTGTATAGTTCTACTGGCATTCGAAGATAATAAAGCCTGTGCATCTGTATTAATGGCTACAAATTCTACTCCATCAAGGCCTTCTTCAATCATCCGATTAACAGCATTATTTCCTCCACCACCAACACCCACAACTTTTATAGTAGCAAATTGCTCAATCTCTGTACCTATTTCAAACAATTTCTGTTACCTCCCCATATTAAAACCATTCAAAAAATCTTTTTATTTTATTTATAAAATCCCCTACTACATCTTTACTTTTTTCTCCACTATTTTTATGATAGCGTGCACCATATTCAACAAGCCCAACAGCTGTCGAAAAGATAGCTTTGGGAACTTTGCCATCTTTTTTAATGTAAACAGGATTATCAATAACATCTGATAAACCATTTAGTAAATCTGGCTCTCCCAGACGTACTGGCAGCTTAAGAATTTCCGAGGCCAGGGCATCTGTACCTCTAAGTAAAGATGCTCCACCAGTTATTACAAGACCGGCAGGAGTCAAATCCCTGGGGCCAATCCGGTCCAGTTCTCTTTTTACCAGGGTAAATATTTCCTGCATCCGGGGTTCAATAACTTGACAGAGCTTTCTTAAAGGCACCTCTCTAGTATCTTTCCCACTAGCAGTGGCAACAGTAATATATTCATCTTCCTCAATAAGACTGGTTAAAGAACAGCCATATTTTATCTTGATATTTTCGGCCTCATTAATAGGTGTTCTCAAACCTACTGCTATATCATTGCTGACATGGTTACCTCCGATAGGTAAAACAGCTGTATAGCAAATACTTCCTTCATGAAAAACAACCAGGTCTGTGGTACCTCCTCCTATATCCACCAGTACTACACCCAGTTCTTTTTCATCTTTGGTTAAAACAGATTCACTGGAAGCAAGTGGTTCCAACACTATATCATCTACTGCTAAACCTGCTCGCATAACACTCTTTACCAGATTTTGTATTGATGTACTAGAACCGGTAATAATATGGGTCTCTACCTCTAACCTTACTCCTGACATACCTAAAGGATCTTTGATTCCTGAACATCCATCTACTATAAATTCCCTGGCCAGAACATGAAGCATCTCTTCTTCAGCCGACAGGGGAACAATCCTGGCTGCTTCCATAACCCGTTGTATATCAGTCTCTTTTATCTCTTTTTCTTCTCCGGTGACTGCTACAACTCCATGACTATTTAACGAGGAAATGTGGGCACCTGCAATCCCAACAAAAGCTGTGTCTATAGAAATTCCAGCCATTCTTTCTGCTTTTTTATAGGAATCCCTTATTGCTTTACTTGTTTCATCTATATCCACTACAATTCCTTTACGTAAGCCATGTGAAGGAGAGAGTCCAATACCGATTATATTTATATTACCATTTGCTTCATTAACCTCTGCAATTATTGTACATATTTTGGTGGTTCCTACATCAAGTCCAGTTACAATCCTGCGACTTCCCACAGATAAACCTCCTCCCCCAGACTATACTAATCTTTTAGAATTAATTCAACATCTATTGAAAAAGTCCTCTTTTTTAAAGGAAAAATAATCTTATTCTATTTTAACAACAGGTTTATTTATAATTTTCAGATCTATATATTCTACTGCTAAATCTTCTTCCTGTATCTTGTTAAGGATATATTCCAGGACTCTAAATTTTTCTATTAAGCCTACAGGTTGTCCAAAATATATAGGAACCTTACCATTATAAGCAATTATGGTGTTCTCTTTATTTTGGTAGTTTATAAAATCAATTTTTCCTCTGGTTTTCAGGCTAATTCCTTCCAGAGCCTGTACAATACTTTCCAGTATAGGGGTATACTCTACATATTGGTTATGAAAAGAATAGCCAAGTCCCTTTATTTCTGGAACCTTAACCCGGTTTATAATAGTATTATTCTCCACAATAAAGCCATCACTACTAAATAAGATATAGCGCTCATTATTAATAATCCTGGCAACAGGATCCCTTTCTTTTATGTAGAGGACCAGTGTAGCCGGATAGCTTTTCCTGACTTCTATTTCTTTTATATATGCTATATTTAATAGGCTTTCCCTTAAGTTCTTTTTATTTAATAATAAAATGTTTGTTCCATAATAGGGTTCCAGTAAATACTCCAATTCCCCTCTACTTAATATATACAGGCCATTTACTTCAATACTACGGATTTCAAAAAAGGGTGAGAGAGCAAAAGAAATAAGGGCCAAAAGACTGATAAAAGCTATTATATAATAAAGCAGCTTATTATCGGACATAGTAAAACTCCCTTCCCTCAGGCCATTTCTTTAGCTTTTTTTTTCATTTTCTCCAGAAATAAGTTGCCAATCTCATAAACATCTCCGGCCCCCATAGTAATAACCAGATCCTTACTCCGCACAATACGGGTTAAATAATCAACCACATCTTCTTTTTCAGCTATAAAATCTACCGGGAAGGAGTTCTTTCTGGCAATTTCTTCACTTAATCTTTTTCCATCAATACCTGGTAGGGCTTTTTCTCCTGCTGAATAAATCTCTGTAATTATCAAATGGTCAACACCCTCAAAACAATGGATAAATTCCTGCATAAAATCCCTGGTCCGTGTATAACGATGTGGTTGGAATACTGCTATAACCCTTTCATAACCAGTATTCCGGGCAGATTTTATAGTAGCCGCAATTTCTGTAGGATGGTGAGCATAATCATCTATGACCAGGATATCCCCCAATAATCCTTTCTTTTCAAAGCGCCGTTTTATACCTGTATATTTCTCAATACCTCTTTTTATATCTTCTGGCTTAACTCCAGTTTCCAGTGCTATAGCAATTGCAGCCAAGGAATTGAGAATATTATGTCTGCCAGGAACCTGAAGATTTATAGTATCTATCATTTCTCCCTCTTTTGTCAGGGAAAATATACTGCCAAAGGGATATAGTTTGGTTTCTTTTGCCTGTATAGTGCCTTTTTCAATACCATAGGTAAGTAGTCTGGAATCTGCCTCACTGATTAAGCCCATTAATTTTTCATCTTCAGCATTAAGGATTATTTTACCCTTTTGAGGAATCTTTTGGAGAAATTCTTCAAAGGTCCCTAATAGTTTACTTTCAGAACCATAATAATCCAGATGATCCAGTTCCAGATTGGTGATAGCTACTATTTCCGGATTATAATAAAGAAGAGAGCCATCACTTTCATCGGCTTCAGTTAATAAAAACTCACCCTGGCCAAGATATACATTGCCATCAATTAAATCCAACTCTCCACCCAGCATAATGGTGGGATCCTTTTTGCCTTCCAGCAATAATGCTGCTGTCATGGCTGTAGTAGAGGATTTTCCATGGGTCCCTGCGATGGCAATACCTCTCATCCCTTTCATTATCTCAGCCAACATTTCCGCCCTTTTTAAGACCGGTAAACCTCTATCTCGAGCATCTTTTAATTCAGGATTGGTTTCTGGTATAGCGCTGGATATTACAAGCAAATCTGCATCCTGGACATTATCCTTATCATGGCCAATATAAATTTTTACACCTTTTTCCCGTAATTTATCCAGGAGATGAGAATCTTTCAAATCTGAACCACTGACTTGATATCCTTTATGGGCCAACATTTCCGCTATCCCGCTCATAGAGATTCCGCCAATACCAACAAAATGTATTCTCTTTATTTTATCCATCACCTTAACCACCTCTTTTTTCACCACAACTATATCCTATGAAAGAGAATAATAATATGTTACTCTATTCTTTCTTTAGCAAGTCCTGGATTAAGCTAACAATATTTTCTGTTGCTTCAGCCTTCCCCAGACTTTTACTATTTTGAGCCATCTCTTTTAATCTATCTTCATTACTTAATAATTCCTCTATTTTCTCAATCAGGACCTGGCCCTTTAAATCCCTATCCAGAATCACCTCTGCTGCTCCCTGTTTTTCCAGGTTACGGGCATTATACTCCTGATGGTTTTCTGCTGCATAAGGGTATGGAATCAGTATTGCTGGTATACCTTTAGCCGTAATTTCTGCAATCCCTGTAGCCCCTGCCCTATAAACAACCAGATCAGCTACTGCATAGGCATATTCCATTTCCCTTAAATAGGGTATTATTTTATAATGCCTGTTTTCCTTCAGTTTCACCCCTGCATCCTCTATGTCCTGTAAGACCTGTTGATAATTTTTTTCACCTGTTATTTGAATAATCTGGACCTTATTACTTTCAGTATAATATTTATAGACTTCAAGCATTGCTCTATTTATACTCATGGCACCCTGGCTGCCGCCAAAAACCAGGATGGTCTTTTTCCCTCTTTCAAGGCTCAATTTCTCCAGACCAATTTCTTTATCAGTATTCAGAATAGCCTGGCGGACAGGATTACCTGTAACAACAAACCTGGCTTTAATCTTCTCAGGAAAATAATCCCGGGCTGCAGCAAAATTCAGGGCAATAATATCCACCTTTCTCGCCAGAAGCTTGTTGGTAAAACCCGGATAGACATTCTGCTCATGAATAATAGAAGGAATCTTTAAAGCACTGGCTGCCAGAACTACTGGCCCTGCTACAAACCCCCCAGTGCCCAGTACCACATCTGGCTGAAATTCCTTAATTAGCTTTCTGGCCTGAAAAAAACCCAGCATGGTTTTAAAGACCGAGCTCATTAATTTTACTGAAAGTTTTCTCGGCAAAGGGGCTACCTGTACTTCTTGATAGTTAAAACCCTCTTCCCTGACCAGAGTACTTTCCAGGCCCCCTTTTGAGCCTAGATATAATATCTTCCAGCCCCTCTCCTCTAAAGCCCTTGCTATAGCCAGGGCAGGGTAGATATGACCACCAGTCCCACCACCTGTTATAATAGCTTTCATCTATCTACACCTCTTATCTTCTATATTATTCCAGAGCATAACGGGAAATATTCAGTAAGATACCTACTGATGATAACATGATTACCAGGGAGGTGCCTCCATAACTGATAAAAGGCAGGGTTATACCGGTAATTGGCATGGAAGAAGTAACAACAGCAATATTAATCAAGGCCTGTAGTATAACCATTGAACTTATTCCTGTTGCCAGTAATGACCCAAAAAGATCGGGGACATTAAGGGCAATTTTTAGTCCCCTCCAGGCAAAAAGAAAAAAGAGGAATAAAACCAGGAGAGTCCCGATTAAACCAAGCTCTTCCCCAATAATGGCAAAGATAAAATCTGTTCCCGGTTCTGGTAAATATAAAAATTTCTGCTTGCTTTGGCCTAAACCAACACCAAAGATACCCCCAGAGCCCAGAGCCAGTAAAGACTGGATAATATGATAACCTGTATCAAGGGGATCTGACCAGGGGTCTAAAAAGGAAAAAAGCCTCTCCCTCCTATAATCTTCCCTGATTATAAAAAAAAGCAAAAGGGGAACACTGACCAGAATTAATAAACCCAGGTGGGCATACCTGGCTCCTGCAACAAACAACATCAAAAAAACTGTACCGGCTATGGTGATAGCAGTACCAAGATCAGGTTCCAGAAGAATCAAGAGGAATACTATCCCCAGGATAATCAAAGGAGGTAAAAGCCCCTCCAGAAAGTCCTTCACCTTCTCTCCTTTTCTGGCAAAATACTGGGATAAATATATAACCATACCTAATTTGGCTAATTCAGAGGGTTGAATACGGATTGGGCCAAAAATAATCCATCTCCTGGAACCACCGGCTACCCTTCCTATTCCCGGAATTAAGACAATTAATAGGCCTAATATGGTCAGGATAAGGATTAATCTGGCATATTTCTGGTAAATCTGATAATCCAGATTCATAAAAAAGATCATGGCCAGGATGCCAATTACTGACCAGAGCAATTGGTGCCTGAACAAATAAAAGCTATCATTATAATCTGCCAGAGCCCGTATTGAGCTGGCACTTAATATCATAATCAGTCCAATTAACATCAGAGTAATTACTACAAAGAGCAGGATATAATCAGGTGCTTTTTTATTTTCCAAATCCAATCCCCCTTAAATCCTCAGTAGAACTCATGTAGCCTGGTATTACTTTTCTATCCATTATCTTGAAACTAGAACTATAGAGTCTTAACCAAATCCTGAAACTCCCTACCCCTTTCCTGATAACTCTTATACATATCCCAACTGGGACAGGCCGGTGACAGGAGTAGGCAGTCACCTGGCTTTAAGTTTTGGGCAGCAATCTCTACAGCCTCTTTCATATTGTCTGCTATATGTATATTTATATTGGGAAAACCGCTTTTTAATGCCACTTCCCGCATTTTATATCTGGTCTCTCCCAACAATACCAGAACCCTTGCCCGTTCCCTGACAACCCGGCCCCATTCTGTAAAATCTGCATTCCGGTCCTGCCCTCCTGCCAGCAGAACTAAAGGCCTGGTAAAAGATTCAATCCCTTTTATAGCCGCATCAGGGTTAGTAGCCTTTGAATCATCAATAACCAAGATATTATTTTCCAATAAACAGACTTCCTCCAGGCGATGACCTGCAGCCTTAAAATCCCTAATAGCATTCCTGATTATCTCTACAGGAATACCAAGCAAGTAAGCAGTTAGGGCTGCAAAGGCAACATTCTGGATATTATGTAATCCCGGGAGGGGAATATCTGTACAGTTTATAAGAACCTCCTCCCTATCCTCTGCCCGGAAGACTAGTTTATTGTCTACAAGACTTATACCTGGATTTACCTTTTTATCCATGCTGACCTGATATATTCTGCCAGGAAAATCTTTTACTGCCTTCATAACATCCTGATCATCAAAATTAACCAGGGCCATATCCCTGGAAGTCTGGTTTTCAAAAATTCGTTTTTTGGCTAACCAGTAATTCTCCAGGCTTTTATGCCTATCCAGATGATCGGCTGTAAAATTCAAAAACAAACTAATATCCGGCTTGAAATCAACTATAGTTTCCAATTGAAAGGAACTGACTTCCACTACCAGCCAGTCATCTTGTCCTAAATCCCCTATCTCTCTTATCAAGGGAGTACCAATATTTCCTGCTACTTTTACCTTGCCTATCTGGGCCTTTTGCAGAATCTCTCCAATCAAGGAAGTGGTTGTGGTTTTACCGTTGGTCCCGGTAATGGCTATGATTTTCCCTTCTGTAAAATGATAAGCCAATTCTATCTCACTGATTATGGGAATACCCTTCTCCCTTGCTTTTTTAAAAAAGGGTATATCCAGGGGTACCCCTGGGCTGACAACAATCAAATCAGCAGCCAGAGATTTCTCGCCATGATAACCTAATTCATAATCAAGCTCCAGTCCTTTTAGGGCTTCCATTTCCTTTTCCAGGAAAGGAGCTGTTTTTGTATCAGAAACTATAACTCTGGCACCAGCCCGGGAAAGAAATTCAGCCGTAGCTACCCCAGTCCGGCTCAAACCAATAATGGCAATTTTTTTATTCTTAAGCTCCATCATAAAATAACCCCTTGCTTTTATAGAATAATAAAATATGAAAAGAGGCCAAGAATAGCAAGAATAATACTGGTGATCCAGAAACGGGAAACTATTTGTGCTTCCTCCAGACCAGTCAATTCATAATGGTGATGGAGAGGGGTCATCCTGAATATCCTCTTCCCACCAGTTAATCTAAAATAACCAACCTGTATCATCACTGATAAGGCCTCTGCTACATATATTCCTCCAATAATAACCAGGAAAAACTCTGTCCCGGAAAGAACCGCCAGGGCTGATACAGCACCACCCAGAGCCAGGGAGCCTACATCCCCCATAAAAACCTGAGCCGGATGACTATTGAACCAGACAAAGCCCAGACAGGCACCACTGACAATTAAAGCATATATAGCCAGTTGTTTATACCCCAGGGCTGAGCAGAGTACTGCCAGGGCAGTACAGACAATTAAGGTAACACCTGCAGCCAGTCCATCAAGACCATCTGTCAGGTTTACTGCATTGGTAAAACCAACTACTATAAATACAATAAAGGGTATAAGTAAGTAGCCAGGATTAATAAGCCAACCTGTAAAGGGAAATAATATTTCTTTTCCTATATTGGAATAAAAGACAACATATAGGGCCAGAAGCAAGCCAACAGTAATCTGCCCTATTAGTTTTTCCCTGGCCTTTAAACCCAGTGACCGCTTGCTACGAATCTTTATTATATCATCAAGGAAACCAATTAAGCCCATGGCCAGTGTTGTTATCAATGCCCATATTACCTCTGTACTGAGGTCCAGGAAAACAAAAGAAGAAATTAATATGGCCAGGACAATCAAGATACCACCCATGGTGGGAATTCCCTTTTTCTTCAAATGAGAACTGGGACCTTCGCCCCTGATCTGTTGTCCAAAATTAAGATACTGCAAACCTTTTATTAAAGCAGGACCAAAAAGTATTAAAATAAGAAAAGGCAAAAAAACTGCTGTTAAATATAGCATTTTATTTTCCTCCAATAATTATTACATTTATAATAAAGCCCTTACTATTTCCTCCATCTTTAAACCCCGGGATCCTTTAACCAGCAAGACATCCCCCTCCTGCAGATACTTGCTCAATATCTCACTTGCTACTTGATTATTTTCACATTCGACAATCTGGTCTTCTGGCATCCCTTTTTCCCTGGCCCCTTTAGCTATTAAACGGGCAATTTCTCCAACAGTAATCAGCAAAGCTACTCCTTGCCCGGATACATATTCTCCCAGTTGCAGGTGGGCAGACTCTTCTTCCTCCCCTAACTCCAACATAGCCCCAAGGGCCAGTACTAATCTTTTCCCTTTCATATCTTTGGCAGCACTGATACTGGCCTCCATAGAGAGAGGATTAGCATTATAGGCATCATTTATTATAGTAATCCCATTTTGTACCTGAACATCCCAGCGTAAAGAAGAATAATCTACATTCATTAATCCTTCCCTTATCTCCTGCCAGGTGATCCCCAACAGGCGGGCTACCGCAATAGCAGCCAGGGCATTATAGACATTATGAAGGCCGGTTCTATCCAGTTTTATTCTTTCCACTTCATTTTCATAATGAATATCAAACTCCATCCTGTTCTGGAAAGTAACTATATTATCTGCATAGAGGTCTGCCTCTCCCTTTAATCCATAATATATCTTTCTCCCCGGAAATAAGCTGCCCATATTTCGCACATAGTCATTATCATAATTCAGTATAGCAACACCCTCTGCCGGTAAGGAAGTGATCAGTTCCCCCTTTCCCTTTGCTACATTTTCAACAGAAAGAAGGCTTTCCAGATGGGTTTTTCCTACATTGGTGATAACAGCTATCTCTGGTTTTGCAATCTCTGCCAGTAAAGAGATCTCGCCCAATTGACTCATACCCATTTCCAGTACTGCCACTTCTTCCTCTCCATCAAAAGCAAGCAAGGTTAAAGGCAGTCCAAAAAAATTATTTAAATTACCTCTGGTCTTTCTGGTTCTATATTTTTTTTCTAATAAAGCAGCAATTATATCCTTGGTAGTAGTCTTTCCAGCACTACCTGTTATGGCGATAACCTTCAGGTTCCTGAAGAGGAGACGATAAGCCCTGGCCAGGTCCTGTAAAGCCTTTGTGGTATCCTCAACTTTTATAAGGGCAATATCTCTCGTAACCTCTACTGGCCTATCTACAACAAGGGCCCTGGCTCCTTTTTCTATAGCCTCATTAATAAAATCATGACCATCAAATCTTTCCCCTCTAATAGCAAAAAACACTTCTCCCTTTTGAATAGTTCTACTATCTATGGAAACACCCAGAATCTCCTCTGCCGGAGGCCCCTGTATTAGGTCTCCAGCTGTGCTTTTTGCTATAAATTCTGCTGTCAGCTTCTTCATCCCATATCACCTGCAAACCTTTCCCGGATAGCCTCTCTGGCAACCTGGCGATCATCAAAGGAAATGGTCTTATCCTTGAAAATCTGATAGGTTTCGTGACCTTTACCAAAGATCAAGACCATATCACCAGGACCAGCCTTTTCTATGGCATAAAATATTGCCTCCCGCCGATCCAGGATCACTTCATAAGGAGTTGTGCTCTTTTCTAACCCCTGCTCAATATCTTTTATAATAGCTATTGGATCTTCTGAACGGGGATTATCCGAGGTCAAGACCAGATAATCTCCATATTCTGCGGCTATTCTCCCCATTTCTGGCCTTTTACCCTTATCCCTGTCCCCACCACAACCAAAGACAATGTGTATCTTCCCTTTGGCCAGTTCAAGGGCTGTTTGCAAAACATTCTCCAGTCCATCGGGAGTATGAGCAAAGTCTACAATAACAGTAAAATCCTGGCCTTCATCTACAATTTCAAATCTGCCGGCAACACCATTAACCTTTTCCAGGCCAGATTTTACCTCCTCCGGACTCAAACCCAGGGCATAACCACAGGCAATAGCTGCCAGGGCATTATAGACATTAAACAAACCTGTCAGCTTCATGTTCAAGGAAAAATTATATTTTCCCTCTACTGTAAAAGATACTCCCCGGGAATTTATTTTAATATCTCTTGCCTGAAAATCAGCTTCTTTCTTGATGGCATAAGTTAAAATCTCTCCCTTTGCTGCTGCTATAATCTGTTCACTCCTGGGATCATCAATATTTACTACTGCAAACCCACCAGGTCCTAACTGTTGAAAAAGTTTGCTTTTCGCCAGCAGATATTCATCAAAGGATTGGTGGAAATCCAGATGATCCTGGCTAATATTTGTAAAAATAGCTACTTTAAAATCCATGCCTTCTACTCTCTTTAAATCAAGGGCATGGGAAGAAACCTCCATAACAGCATGGGAGAGCCTGTTTTCCAGCATCTCAGCAAAAAGTCCATACAAATCCATTGATTCAGGGGTGGTCCTGGTAGCTGGCAAGGTTTTTTCGCCAATAATATTCTTAATAGACCCAATTAAACCAGTAGCCCTGCCTGTATTGTCCAGAATACTTTTTATGATATAAGTAGTTGTTGTTTTACCATTTGTACCAGTAACCCCGATCAAGTCCAGTTTTTCCAGTGGATCATTAAAAAAAGCAGCTGCAAGATAAGCCATCGTTTCTCTACTATCAGCTACTTCAACAACAGTTATTCCATCCGGATATGTTTCCAGCTCTTTTTCTACCACTATAGCTACAGCACCATTTTGAATAGCTTTATTTATATAATCATGGCCATCGTCCTTAAAGCCTTCAATACAAATAAAAAGACTGCCTTCTTCAACCTGGCGGGAATCATAGACCATTTTTTTTATTTCTATATCAAGATTCCCCACTATCTTCAGTACTTCTATCCTCTTAATTAAATCTTTTAGTAACATCAGGGTCTCCTCCTCCTATATTTTACCCAATACAGGTAATTTTAAGCACTGTCTTTTGCTTCAACACTTATTACAGTACCACTTGATACCCGTTCTCCCGCCTGAATATCCTGCTTAATTATCCTGCCCTTTCCCTTAACCTGTAATAAGAGTCCAATCTGTTCAAGTAAATAACTGGCTTCATCTACAGTCATACCTGTCAGGTCTGGTACAGCAATTAAATAATTCCGGTCATAATCCTCTTCAGTAAACAGGAGGACTGTAGTCCCTTCCAGGATCCTGGCACCAGCCAGAGGAACCTGTTTTAATACCTTTTTGCTCTTCCCTACAATTTTAACATCAAAAGCCTCTTTTCTCAATAGATTTTCTGCTTCATATATATCCATATTTATTAAATCAGGCACTGTCAAGACCCTGTTTATTTTATTTTCCTCTTCAGCCGGAAAAGAAGGTGCTATATCCAGATAGCGGATTACATCTAATGCTATATTGCGAAAAACTGGCGCAGCTGTCTGGCTACCATAGTATAGCTGACCAGTAAGATCATAAAAAACTACCATGATGACTAATTGGGGATCATCAATAGGCAGTATACCTATAAAGGAGGAGTCATAAACCTCAACACCATAATGCTTGGCAGTTCCTGTTTTCCCACCTATACGGTAACCACTAATAGCAGCACTACTTCCCGTACCATCAGCTACAACTTTCTCCAGTAATTTGAGAGTACGGTCTGCAGTCTCTTCAGAGACTACCTGTCTTACTGCCACTGGCTCTATCCTCTCCACCAATTGGCCTGTGGATGTTCTTATTTCTTCCACCAGGCGGGGCTGCATAAGCATACCTTTGTTGGCTATAGCAGCTACTGCTGTTGTCAATTGTATTGGAGTTACAGTTATTCCATGGCCAAAAGACATTGTAGCCAGCTCAACAGGGCCGATGGAATCATAATTTAACATTATACCTGTAGCTTCTCCGGGAAGCCTTATAGAAGTTTTACTACCAAAACCAAAAGCCTTTATATAATTATAAAAGGATTCCTTACCCAGTCTCATTCCCACCTGAACAAAACCGGGATTACAGGAATTTTGTACAACTTCAGCAAAAGTCTGGCTGCCATGGCCACCATATTTCCAGCAATTTATCCTTACACCACTTACTAAAATATGGCCAGGATCCGCAAAATAATCATATTCATTAACTACTCCTTCTTCCAGAGCAGCAGCAGTAGTAATGATTTTAAAGGTAGAACCAGGTTCAAAACCATCAGAAATAGCCCTATTTCTCCAGTTTTTCTGGGGATAAGCAGCAAAATTATTCAGATCATAATCCGGCCGGTTGGCCAAAGCCAGGATTCCCCCTGTTTTGGGATCCATCACAATTACAGTAGCACCAGAAGTCTGAAGTTCTGTCATGGCTTTATCCAGTTCCCGTTCTACTATATATTGAATTACTTCATCAATAGTCAAATAGATATTATAGCCATCATGGGGTGCTACATACTGTTGAATCCCATCTGGTATAAATCTACCAGCTGCATCTCTTTCAATCCCTATCTTTCCAGGTTTACCCCTTAAATATTTATCATAGGATAATTCCAGGCCTTCCAGACCCTGGCTGTCTATACCGGCAAAACCCAGGATATGGCTGGCCAGATTTCCTTTGGGATAAAATCTCTTACTTTCTTCAGTAAAAGTAATTCCTGCTAAATTCTGTCTCCGTACCTCTTCAGCAATCTCTTCTGATACCTTTCTTTTTATATAAACAGCACTGGCTTTCCGGGTTAGCCGGTCATATACATAATCATATTCTAAGGCCAGGATATTTGACAAAATCCTGGCTGTTCTCCCTGGGTCTTCTATTTCCATTGGTACAGCAACAACAGTTTCACTGCTGCCACTTATAGCCAATTCCCTGCCCTTTTTATCATAAATTATACCCCGTTTAGGTTCAACCTTTAATTCCCTGGTTCTCTGTTCCAGGGCTCTTTTTTGAAACTCAGCACTATTAACAACCTGTATCCAGGCCAATCTGATGGACAAAAGAAAAACCAGAAATAAAAATATTAAAAATAAAAGCAGGATCCTTTTTCTAACCTGTAATTGAGGATAAACAGACAATTTTATAATCCCCCTGTACTAGCGCAATTCTTCAGCCCTGACAGTACCCACTCTTTCCAGAAAATCATTAATGACCCTGACAAAAAAGATTTCCCTTTGCCCTGGGACTGGATAAATATCTTCTTCCAGTTCTCTATTTCGCAGAAAAACAAATTCTACCTTATCCGGTTCTACCATTTTTAAATCATTTCTGGCAATTGTCTCTATCCGGGCTACAGACATCTCCCTGGCCACTTTCAGATTCAAGGAATCTACTTCCCTTTGGATAGAATTCAGCTCTTCTTCCAGACTGCTGACCTTATAATTAAGGTGGGTAATTTTCACAGACTGACAGATATATGAAACCAGAATAAGAGCAAACAATAAAAGTAAAAATATATAAAACAAGGCCATTTTACCAGACATACTATTACTGCTGGCATTTACTTTATTATGAGCATTTTTTCCTTGATAAGTATAATGATAATTGGTCTGTAACAAATTTATTCACCCACCTTTTTATTTAGAACAATCAACAATTCCCCTTATAAAATCACTATTGTATCTTTTCTGCTACTCGTAATTTAGCACTTCTGGCCCTTGAGTTATTAGCAAGTTCTTCTTTGCTGGCTGTAACTGGTTTACGGGTTAATATCTTCAATTCAGCCTTATTATCACAAACACATACTGGAAAATCCGGTGGGCAGGTACAATTTTGGGCTAATTGTCTAAATTTATTTTTAACAATCCTATCCTCCAGAGAATGAAAAGTAATCACACAGATTCTGCCCCCAGGTTTCAAATAAGCTACTACCTTTCCCAACATTTCTTCCAATTGGTTTAATTCATTATTGGTAGCGATCCTTAAAGCCTGGAAGGTTTTCCTGGCTGGATGTCCGCCACTTCTCCGGGCTGCGGCAGGGATAGCCGCCTTGATTATCTCTACAAGCTCCAGAGTCCTTTCAATAGGCTTTCTTTTCCGGGCCTTTACTATAAAATCTGCAATCCGGGAAGCCCATTTCTCTTCTCCATAGTCCTTAATTATTCTGCTTAAGTCCTCCTGGGAGTAAGTATTGACAATCTCTGCAGCAGTTAATTCCTGCTCCTGGTCCATCCTCATATCCAGAAAGGCATCATAATTATAAGAAAAACCCCTTTCCGGATTGTCAAACTGTGGAGAAGAAACACCCAGATCAAACAACATCCCATCTACTTCCCTAATACCAATCCTGTCAAGTATTGCAGGTATATTGATATAATTATCATGAATCAGATCCAGGTTTGCTAATTTCCCATATCTTTCTTCTACTTTTCTAATTGCTTCTATATCCCGATCTATACCGATAAGCTTTCCTGTTCCCTCTAGTTTTTTCAGAATCTCTCCTGTATGGCCACCACGGCCAAGTGTACCATCAATATAGATACCCTCTTTCTGGCAATTCAAATATTCGATTGTTTCCTCCAATAATACCGGTATATGTTCTTTATTCATGATCCAGACATCCTGTCATTTTAATATTAAATTCCCAGTTCTTCCATGGCAGCAGCAATATCTTCATAGGACTCCTCTGCATCCTGTAAATATGCATCCCATTTCTCTTTTGCCCAGAGTTCTATTCTATTGGCCAGGCCAATTATAACCAACTCCTTATCTATACCGGCATAATCCCGTAGATTTGCTGGTATAGAAATCCTTCCCTGTTTGTCCACTTCACATTCAGTAGCACCGGAAAAGAAAAACCTTACAAAAGCCCGGGCATTCTTACTGGTAAGTGGGAGGGTAACTAATTTCTGCTCTAAAATTGACCATTCATCCATAGGATACACAAAAAGGCAATTATCTAAACCCCTTGTGGCAACAAACTTTTCTCCCAGGGCGTCACGAAACTTAGCCGGTATAATTACCCGTCCTTTGGGGTCCATATTATGTTGATATTCGCCCATAAACATGTGATATCACCTTCCTGGTGTATCCCACCACTTTTACACCACAAACCCCCACTTTCCACCACTCTATTTTCTATTATTCTTTCTCTTTTAGAAAAGTCCTTCTTTATCAGGAAATTTTTTTATATTTTTTTCAATATTTTTTTCTTATTTATATTCTTTAATCTAGGAAAGGCATTTTTTTCTTAAGTTCTAATAAATATTAATAAACTAATAAAAGGAATTCTTCTGCACATTTATCTAAAGTAGTTCATATAATAAAGATGAAAAGGGGGTTAAATATATGAAAATAAATTTTTTCTTTGCCTGGACCAAAAACAAAGATAAAAGTAATGAATACACTAAATCCATTGGTGGTGGATTTAAACTACCTTCCTTCCTTAGATGGCTTAATATCTTTAAAAAAAATTAAACTCCCTCTTTTGTCTAAAATTTTTTATTAAAGGATATTATTTTACACTTCTATACAATACAGAATAATAAATCTCCCTCAAAATATAAAAAAGGGTGTTTTCTATCTGAAAACACCCTTTTTGTTGACTTTATTATTATCTTAATGAAACCTTATTATCTACTCTTAAAATCATCCAGATTTCTGGCTCTCATAACACTACTTTCTCCAAATCTATCCCTTAATAAATCTATAGTTTTATCCAGCTTGTCCATTTTTATATTATTTTCAAACAAGGATAATTGTTGAGCCCCTTCCGGGGATAAATTACTTACCCCCACTCCCAATAACCTGATTGGTTTTCCCAGCAGCCTGTTTTTCTCCAACAAATAAATTGCCTTTTCATAAATTATATCTGTCTTATTAGTCCCCACCGCAAGGCTGACACTCCTGTTATAGGTGGTAAAATCTCCATACCTTACTTTAATTTCAATAGTAGACCCCTGCAAACCTGCCTTCCGCAGGCGTCTGGATACCTTGATAGACATTCTCAATAAAGAGGCCAGAATAAGGTTTTTATCCACCCTATTCTCTGCAAAGGTCTCCTCATGGCTGATGGATTTTACCTGGTTATTTACCTCTACCTTCCTATTATCGATCCCTCTGGACAAATAATAAAGCTGGATACCGTTTTTCCCCAAAAGCATTTCCAATTCATCCAGGGAAAGGCTTTTTAAGCGGCCTATAGTATCAATTCCTTTACTTTTTAACAATTCTTCTGTCTTTTTACCCACACCCCAGACTTTACTAATATCCAGGGGTTCCAGTATCCTGTCTATATCCTTTTCCTCAAGAATAAAAAAACCATCTGGTTTGTCCAGGTCTGAAGCCAATTTAGCCAGAAACTTATTCCTGGCCAGGCCAATAGAAGCAGTTAAGCCCAGTTTATTATAAAGCTCCTCTTTAATCTTTTTACCTATCTGAATAGGATCTCCAAAAAGGCGGGAACAACCAGTCAAGTCAAGAAAGGCTTCATCAATGGAGAGTTTCTCCACAAGGGGAGTATAATGATAAAAGATCTCAAAAATCTGCCGGGAAACCTCAGCATACCTATCATGCCTGCCAGGCAAAAATACACCCTCCGGACATAGCCGTTTTGCTTCAACTATGGGCATTGCCGAATGAACACCATATTTTCTTGCCTCATAGGAGGCAGTGGAAACTACCCCGCGGTTACTTAAACCTCCAACAATTACCGGTTTTCCTTTTAAGGTAGGGTTATCCTGCTGTTCCACAGCAGCATAAAATGCATCCATATCCACATGCATTATATTTAAAGCCATAGCTGATCCCCTTATTTTCTGTGCCATTCTAAGGCCAATTTTATTAAATCATTTATTAAATCACTATATTTAAGGCCTGTAGCTTCCCACATCTTGGGGTACATACTATAACGGGTAAAACCAGGTATGGTATTTACTTCATTAAGGATAAGGTCATTATTTTCTGTAAGGAAAAAATCAACCCTGGCAAAACCCCTACCATCAATGGCCTTAAATGCCTTGATGGCTAATTCCCTGACCCTGTCAGTAATCTCTTTATCCAGTTTTGCCGGTATAATCAATTCTGTGCTTTCATCCTGATACTTGGCATTATAATCATAAAAATCATGAGTAATCCTTATTTCTCCAGGCAATGAAGCCAGAATATCTATATTCCCCCGGACAGAACACTCTATCTCCCGTCCTTTTATATACTCTTCAATAACAATTTTATAATCATATTTCAAGGCCTCTGCCAGGGCTCCTTCTATATCCTCTGCTTTATTTACTTTAGAAATACCAATACTGGAACCCAGATTGGCCGGCTTCACAAAACAGGGCCACTTTATCTCCTTATCAATTTTCTTTATTATCTCATCTAAATTAGTTTTAATTTCATTTTCATAAAGAACCAGGTATCTTCCCTGGGGCAAACCATGTATTGCAAATAAGTGTTTCATAACTCCTTTATCCATACCCACTGCTGAACTGAGTACTCCTGTCCCCACATATGGTATATCAAGCATTTCCAACAATCCCTGTAACCTGCCATCCTCTCCAAAAGGTCCATGTAAAACGGGAAAAACCAGGTCTAGTTCTGTGTCCAGAAAAGATTTAATGCTTTGGGATATAGAACTGGTGATATCTTCAGGTACCTCTTTTACATTTTCATCCTGCAATATAGCCAGAGACCTGACAGGATCAAGCCAGTAACCCTTTTTGGAAATAGCAAAAGGTATCAGGTCATATTTATCTTTATCTGCAGCCTGGTAAACAGATCTGGCAGACATTATTGATATTTCATGTTCCTGAGAACGACCACCAAAAATAAGCCCGAGACGAAGTTTACTCAATTATATCTCTCCCTTTCTTCTGGAAAAGTTTAATCATTATAACCCTTATAAATCAGTTTATTCAAAAAAAATTTTATTATCCCTGCCATCTTATCAAGTCCTATTCAGGACTACATATAATTATACCTGTATAAATTTTATAGTAACAAATCTATAATTCCTGCTCAAGATAATATTGACTTTCCAATAATAAATTGTTAAAATAATAGTTACTGGTAAATGAAAGGAGTTTCCAAATGGCAAATCCAAAACATCGCATGACAAAACAAAGGAAATTAATACTGGAAGTTTTACGTAGCACAGATTCCCATCCAACAGCTGATTGGATCTATGAACAGGTAAAAAAAGAAATTCCCAATATCAGTCTTGGTACAGTCTATAGAAACTTACGGTTATTAAGTGAAATGAACAAGATCAGTGTTCTGGATTTTGGTAGTTCCTATAGTAGATTTGACGGAAATCCACACAATCACTACCATTTTATCTGTAATAATTGTGATCAAATCTTTGATATAGAAATGCCCTTCAATGAAAGACTGAATGAAAAAATCAACAATGAAACACCCTTTTTAGTAGAAAACCATAGAATAGATTTTACAGGTTTATGCCCGGAATGCCAGAATAAAAATTAAGTTTAAGTCCTTAAGAACCCGCTAACAATAAAGAGCGGGTTATTTGTTTTCATCTCTATGTTTTTCTATTTCCTTTCTGGCTAAAAAATCAACCCTTTCATTGTAGACATGGCCAGAATGCCCCTTTACTTTATGTAGTTCTACTTTATATTTAGAAACAAGGCTATCTAATTTTCTCCATAAATCCTGATTTTTAACAGCTTTCCTACCTGCAGTCTTCCAGCCTCTCTTTTTCCATTCTGGCAACCATTCTTCTAAACCCTTTATTACATAATTAGAATCAGAAATAATTATCACCTTAGAGCCTTCTTCAATTTTACCTAATGCTTCTATAAGTGCCATCATCTCCATTCTATTATTGGTAGTTTCAGGGTAATAACCACTATACTCCTTTTTCTCATCACCATCAATTATCAAGGCTGCATAGCCTCCTGGGCCTGGATTTCCAGAACAGGCCCCATCTGTATAAACATAGACCACTTTATCTTTATCCCTATCTTTACTTTTGTTTATGCCCTTATTCAGATCTATCCCTTTATCTTTGTCTATATCTATACCTTTATCCTTATTCTTTGTATCCATTACTTTTTCTCCTCATTGTCCTAAAAGATTTTGTCAAGCAAGGCGGCAATAAATAAACTTAGTCCAAACAACTGATAAACCTGAACTGTTCTTAAATTGGCTAAAACTAATTTAGATACATTATCATAATATTTCCTGGCTGTCTTGATAGCTTCAAGGACCAGGGGTAGACTTACAAAGGGCAAAAGCCAGAAGGGGTTTTTAAAAACTATAAAGATCAAAAATAAAGAAAGATAGCTTAAGCCAAATAACAAGACATATATTAGGATAGCTTTCTCTCTACCCAGGCGCACCACCCAGTTTTGCTTGGCACCCTTTTTATCGGCATTATAATCTGGATACTGGTTAATCCATAAAACATTTGTAATTAATAATCCTATCGGCAGAGAAACAGGGATAATTTCTGGCGATATTGTATGAGTCTGTACCAGGTATGTTCCCAGAACTATTAAAGGCCCAAAGGTCAAGCCTACTGTCAACTCCCCCAGGCCCCGGTAAGCTAATTTAAAAGGTGGTAAGCTATAAATTATAGCCAGTATAAAACCTATTACCCCAATTAAAAATACCTTTGGCTCACGATATGCACTTATATAAATACCAATCAAAGCAGCAGCAGCCATGGTCAAAACTGCAATTACTTTAGCTTCAAAAACCGTTAATTTGCCATCAACAATGGTTTTTTTACCACCACTAAAGGCTGTCCTTTCTTCCTTTGTTACAAAAAGATCTACTCCAGAATTATAATCAACCACCTCATTGATGGCATTTTTCCCGATCTCTATTAAGTATATACCCAGAAGTGTCCAGCAAAACCAGTAAAAATCAAAACTTCCTTTTAAATTATAGGCAAGGGCAGCAGCAACTAACATCGGTACAGTTGAAGAAATCCAGATTTTAGGATCGGCTAACTGCCAGAAGCCAGTCCATAGTCTTTTTATATCCCTCTCCATAATAATACCCCTTAACCTGAAATATTATTTTACGGTACCAATCTCTTTTATTGGCCAGAACCTGAACATCATTTTACCCATAATCCGCTTTTCGGAAACAAAGCCCCAATACCTGGAATCAAGACTATTGCCAGAATTATCACCAAGGACATAATAATAATCATTGTCCAGGACTAACTCTTCTCCATTTATCAGCTTTAGCAAAATATCCCGGTCATATATAGGTCCTGTGGAAATATTGCCATTTAATACAAATTTAGATCTAACAATAAATATTTCTTTCAAAAGCCCGGGCTCCTCTTTTAATCTTTCCCTTAAAAGATCCAGAGGATATAAATAACCTTTTATGCGAAAAAGACCATCTTCTAATTTAATTGAATCTCCTTTTTCAGGTACCTTCCAGGCCTCTTCCCCCTGTAAGGTATTGCTATTATAATAATCCCTATCAGCAGGATAAGACACACCATTAATATGAACAGAATTATCTTTAATCTGTACAGTTTCTCCAGGTAGGCCAATCAACCTCTTAGTATACCTCTCTTTATTTAAAAAGGGTTCTTTGAAAACCAGTATTTCCCCTCTCTCTGGCTCCCTGAATTTATAGGAGACCTTATCAGCAAAGAATCTTTCTCCTGGCTTGATAGTTGGATACATTGAACTGGTCGGTACAGTATAATTCCCCAAATAAAAGTATTGAATAATGAAAACCAGAATTAAAGCTATAAGAATCGTCTGTACCCAATCCAGAAAACTGCTTATTCTTTTTATCCTTGCTTTTTCCCTGATCTCAAATTTGACAGTCAGTTTTCTAACCAGGTTTTCCCTAAAATCTTCTAATCTATTATTAAGATAATTATTATCAAAAAACAAATAATAAACAAGGAAACTTGTCAAAAGCAAATATAAAATACCATAAAGGATTTTAGCCAATATTATCAACTCCAATTGGATAGAATTTTCAATCTAAATTAAAAAAAATAAAAAAACTTTTTCCTTAAGAAATTATTTTCTTTTCTTGGGGGAAAAATATCCACCACTTATAGGATTAATATTATTGACAGTAATAAAAGCCTTTTCTTCAAAATCATAAATAACTTTTTTCAACTTGTCCAGATCCTTACGATTAAAGACAATATGTAGTACCTTTCTGTGGCCCTCTCTACCCTCTGCATTAATAACCGTTACACCAAAACCATTTTCCCTTAAATGTTCAACCAAATCTTCATTCTGATCTTCCTTTACAACAACCTGGGCAGCCTGTTTGCCAAGGGCAATCCTGTTCTCTATGGTAATACCGATATAGTTTCCACAGGCAAAGCCTAAGGCATAGGCAATTACATTTCCTAAATTGTCCAGGTTACTTACTACTTTACCCAAAGCCATAACATATATACTTACTTCAAAAAAACCAATTAATGCTGCCTGAATTTTCCTCCCCTGAACAACCATTAACATCCTGATAGTGGCAAGGGTAACATCACAGGCCCGGGCTATAAATATAAATAAATATCCTGTTATAAAACTCATTTTTAATCCCCCAATATAAAAATAAGTAGAGATCCACTCTCTACTATTATTATATCTCATTATTAGTATTTATCAACCTGGTACAATATTTATTTCTCAATCTCTGCGGCTCTACTTTCAAAATCGCATACAGAAAAGCTTTTGAGATTAAGCCCTCGACCGATTAGTACTGGTCAGCTCAATGTGTTACCACACTTACACCTCCAGCCTATCTACCTGGTCATCTTCCAGGGGTC